>Ga0268261_10000017_pt1 | contig 134544 bp, 1 predicted proteins | sample TergutNc150P1_FD_190353 | JGI IMG/M metagenome (GOLD analysis project Ga0268261, IMG submission 190353) | Nasutitermes corniger P1 segment gut microbial community from laboratory colony in Florida, USA - Nc150 P1 (SPAdes) (version 2) | ecosystem: Host-associated > Arthropoda: Insects >... | reverse complement strand
TCGGATGTTATTTTTTGTGTTGTTCATTGGTTAATTGTGTTGTTCTATGTTGTTCTTGTGTGTAAATGTGTACTGCCACAGGGTGACAACCCAATTGCAGTTAATAAATATTATTATTATAATTTAGAGACTCTAACTGTCCTGGTCTATTCCCTTAGAGACTCTAAGTATTTCGCCTTATTAATTAAGAGACTCTATCTGTCCTGGCCTATTCCTTTAGAGACTCTAAGAGTTTCGCCTTTTTAATTAAGAGAAACTAATTCTCTTGGACTAGTCTTTAGAGCCCCTAAGATTTTCGCCTTATTAATTTAGAGACTCTAAATGTCCTGGCCTATTTCTTTAGAGACACTAAGATTTTAGACTTTTTAATTTACAGACATTAAATGTCCTGGCCTAAAACTTTAGAGACTCTAAGTGTTTCGCCTTATTAATTTAGAGGCTCTAACTGTTCTGGCCTATTACTTTAAGGCCGCTAAGTGTTTCGCCTTATTAATTTAGGGACTCTTACTGTACTGGCTTATTCCTATAAGGACCCTAAGTGTTTCGCCTTATTAATTTCGAGACACTTACACACCTGGCCTATTCCTTTAGGGACTCTAGGTGTTTCGCCTTATTAATTTAGAGACCCTAACACTCCTGGCCTATTCCTTTAGAGACTCCATGAGTTTCGCCTTATAAATTTTGAGACACTAACCCTCCTGGCCTATTCCTTTAGAGACTCTAAGTGTTTCGCCTTATTAATTTAGAGACTCTGTCTTGGCATATTTCTTTAGAGACTGTAAGTGTCTCTCCTTATTAATTTAGAGAAACTAAATCTCCTGGCCTATATCTTTAGATACTATAAGGGATTCGCCTTATTAATTTAGGGACTCTAACTGTCCTGGCCTATTCTTTAGAGACTCTAAGTGTTTCGCCTTACTAATTTAGAGACTGTAACTGTCCTTGCCTATTCACTTAGAGACTCTAAGAGATTCGCCTTATTAAATTAGAGACACTAACTGTCCTGGCCTATTCCTTTAGAGACTCTAAGGATTTGGCCTTATTAATTTTGAGATTCTAACTCTCCTGGCCTATTCCTTTAGAGACTCTAAGAGTTTCGCCTTATTAATTTAGAGACGCTAAATGTCCTGGCCTATTGCTTTAGAGACTCTAAGAGTTTCGACTTATTAATTTAGAGACTCTAAAAGTGCTGGCCTATTGCCTTAGAGATCCTAAGTGTTTCGTCTTATTAATTTAGAGACCCTAACTGTCCTGGCCTATTCCTTTAGAGACGCTAAGATTTTCGCCATTTAATTTAGAGTTTCTAACTGTCCTGGCCTATTCTTTAGAGACTCTAAGAGATTCGCTTTATTAATTTAGAGGCTCTAACTGTCCTGGCCAATTCTTTAGAGATTCTAAGGTTTTCGCATTATTAATTTAGAGACTCTAAATGTCCTGGCCTATAACGTTCGAGACTCTAAGATTTTCGACCTATTAATTTAGAGACTCTAACTCTCCTAGCCTATTCCTTTAGAGATCACAAGTGTTTCGCCTTATAAATTTAGAGACTCTAACTCTCCGGGCCTATAACATTAGAGACTCTAGAGTTTCGACTTTTTAATTTAGAGACTCTAAATCTCATGGCCTAATCCTTTAGAGACTATAATATTTTCGCGCTATTGATATAGAGACTGTAACGCTCCTGGCTTGTTCCTTTAGAGACCCTAAGACTTTCGCTTTATTAATTTAGTTTCCCTAACAGTCCTGGCCTTTTCCTTTAGAGACTCTAAGAGTTTTGCCTTAGAAATTTATAGACTCTAACAGTCCTGTCCTATTCCTTTAGAGACTCAAAGAGTTTCGCCTTATTAAATTTGAGACCCTAAATCTCCTGCCCTATTCCTTCAGATACGTTATGAGTTTAGCCTTATTAATATAGGGACTCTAACTATCCTGGCCTATTCCTTTAGAGACTCTAAGAGTTTCGCCTTACTAATTTAGAGACTGTAACTCTCCTGGCCTATTCCTTTAGAGACTCTAAGAGTTTCGCCTTATTAAATTAGAGACACTAACTGTCCTGGGCTATTCCTTTAGACACTCTAAGAGTTTTGCCTTAGTAATTTAGAGACTCTAAATGTCCTGGCCTATTACTTTAGAGACTCTAAGTGTTTCGCCTTATTAATTTGGAGACTGTAACGGTCCTGGGCTATTCCTTTAGAGACTCTATGTGTTTCGCCTTATTACTTTAGAGAATCTAACTGCCTGGACTATTCCTTTAGAGACTCTAAGAGTTCCGCCTTATTAATTTAGAGACTCTAACTGCCTTGGCCTATTCGTTTAGAGAATCTAAGTGTTTCGCCTTATTAATTTAGAGACACTAACAGTCCTGTCTTATCCCTTTAGAGACTCTAAGTGTTTCGCCTTATTAATTTAGAGACACTAACTGACCTGGCCTATTCCTTTAGAGACCCTAAGAGTTTCGCCTTATTAATTTAGAGACTCTAAATTTCATGGCCTATTCCTTTAGAGACTCTAAGAGTTTCGCCTTATTAATTTAGAGACTCTAACATTCCTGGCCTATTCCTTTAGAGACTCTAAGAGTTTCGCCTTATTAATTTAAAGACTCTAATTGTCCTGGCCTATTCCTTTAGAGACTCTATATGTTTCGCCTTATTAATTTGAGAACCTAACTGTCCTGGCCTATTCCTTTAGAGACTCTAAGGGTTTTGCCTTATTAATTTAGAGACTCTAACAGTCCTAGCCTATTCCTTTAGAGGCTCTAAGCGTTTCGCCTTAATAATTTTGAGCCCTAACTGTCCTGCACTATTCCTTTAGAGACTGAGACTTTCGCCTTAATAATTTAGAGACTCTAGATGTCCTGGCCTATTACTTTGGAGACACTAAGTGTTTCGCCTTATTAATTTAGAGACACTAAATATCCTGGGCTCTTCTTTAGAGACTCTAAGTGTTTCGCCTTATTAATTTAGAGACTCTAACAGTCCTGGCATATCCATTTTGAAACTCTAAGTTTTCCGCCTTATTAAATTAGAGACACTAACTTTCCTGGTCTATTCTTTTAGAGAATCTAAGAGTTTCGCCTTATTAATTTGGAGACACTAACTGTCCTGGCCTATTTTTTTAGAGACCCTAAGAATTTCGCCTTATTAATTTAGAGACACTAAATTTCCTGGTCTATTCCTTTAGAGACTCTAAGAGTTTCGCCTTATTAATTTAGAGACTCTAACACTCCTGGACTATTCCTTTAGAGACTCTAAGAGTTTCGCATTATTAATTTGGAGACACTAAGTGTCCTGGCCTATTTCTTTAGAGACTCTAAGAGTTTCGCCTTATTAATTTAGAGACTCTAACTGTGCTGGCCTATTACTTTAGAGACGCTAGGAGTTTCGCCTTATTAATTTAGAGACTCTAACTGTTCAGGCCTATACTTTAGAGACCCTAGGATTTACGCCTTATTAATTTAGAGACCCTAACTGTCCTGGCCTATTACTTTAGAGACTCTAAGAGCTTCGCTTTATTAATTTAGAGACTCTAAATGTCCTGGCCTATTCATTTGGAGACTCTAAGTATTTCGCACTATTAATTTAGAGACTCTAACTGTCCAGGCCTATTCGTTTAGAGACTCCATGTGTTTCGCCTTATTAATTTAGAGACTCTAACACTCTTGGCCTATTACTTTAGAGACTCTAAGAGTTTCGCCTTATTAATTTAGAGACTGTAAATGTCCTGGCCTCTTACTTTAGAGAATCTAAGTTTTTTCATCTTATTAATTTAGAGACTCTAAACATCCTGGCCTATTACTTTAGAGACTCTAAGAGTGTCGCCTTCTTAATTTAGACACTAAATACCCAGGCCAATTTCTTTAGAGACTCTAACAGTTTCGCCTTTTTAAATTAGAGACGCTAAATATCCTGGCCTATTCATTTAGAGACCCTAAGGTTTTCGGCTTATTATTTTAGAGACCCTATCTTTACTGGCCTATCCATTTAGAGACTCTAAGAATTTCGCCTTATTATTTTAGAGACACGAACTGTCCTGGAATATTTCTTTAGAGACCCTAAGAATTTCGCCTTATTAATTTAGAGACTCTAACTGTCCTGGTCTAATCCTTTAGAGACACTAAGTGTTTCGCCTTATTAATTTACAGTATCTAACAGACATGGACTATTCCTTTATAGACTCTACGTGATTAACCTAATTTATTTAGAGACTCTAAATGTCCTGGCCTATTCCTTTAGAGACTATAAGAGTTCCGCCTTATTAATTTAGAGACACTAAATCTCCTGGCCTTTTCCTTTAAAGACTCTAAAATTTTCGCCATATTAATTTAGATACTTTAACTGTCCTAGCCTAATGCTTTAGAGACTCTAAGAGTTTCTCCTTATTAATTTAGAGACCCTAACTGTCCTGGCCTATTCCTTTAGAAAATCTAAGTTTTTCGCCTTATTAATTAAGAGACTCTAACTGTCCTGGCCTATTCCTTTATAGACCCTAAGAATTTCGCCTTATTAATTTAGAGACCCTAACTGTCCTGGTCTATTACTTTATAGACTCTAATTGTTTGGCCTTATTAATTTAGAGATTCTAACTGTCCTGGCCTATACATTTAGAGACTCTAAGTGTTTCGCCTTATTAATTTAGAGACACTAAAAGTCCTGGCCTATTACTTTAGAGACTCTAAGATTTTCGCCTTATTTATTTAGAGACTCTGACAGTCCTGGCCTATTCCTTTAGAGACTCTATGAGTTTCGCCTTATTAATTTAGAGACTCTAACTGTTATGGCCTATTCCTTTAGAGACTCTAAGTGTTTCGCCTTATTAATTAGAGACTCTAATTGCCCTGGCCTATGTTTAGAGACTCTAAGATTTTCGAATTATTAATTTAGACACTCCAACTGTCCTGGCCTTATACTTTCGAGACTCTAGGAATTTCGCCTTATTAATTTAGAGAATCTAACTGTCCTGGCCTATCACTTTAAGGCCTCTAAGTGTTTCCCCTTATTAATTTAGAGACTCTAATCTCCTGGCCTATTCATTTAGAGACTCTAAGAGATTCGCCTTATTAATTTAGAGACTCTAACTGTCCTGGCCTATTTCTTTATAGACTCTAAGAATTTCGTCTTATTAATTTAGAGACCCTACCTCTCCTGGTCTAATCCTTTAGAGACTCTTAGACTTACGCCTTAATAATTTAGAGACACTAACACTTCTGGCCTATTCCTTTAGAGACTCTAAGTGTTTCGCCTTATCAATTTAGAGACACTAACTGTCCTGTCCTATACCTTTCGAGACTCAAAGGGTTTCGCCTTATTAATTTTGAGACACTAACCGTCCTGGCCTAATTCTGTAGAGTCTCTAAGACTTTCGCCTTTTTAATTTAGAGACACAAAATTTCCTGGCCTATTCCTTTAGAGACTCTAAGAGTTTCTCCTTATTAATTAAGAGACACTAACAGTCCTGGCCTATTCCTTTAGAAACTCTAAGTGTTTCGCCTTATTAATTTTGAGACCCTTACATTCCTGCACTATTCCTTTAGAGACTGAGTCTTTCGCCTTAATAATTTAGAGAATCTAACTGTCCTGGCCTATTCCTTTAACGCTTCTAAGTATTTCGCCTTATTAATTTAGAGACTCTAAATCTCCTGGCCTATTCCTTTAAGGCCTCTAAGAGTATCGCCTTATTAATTTGCAGACTCTAACACTCCTGGCCTATTCCTTTAAGAAATCTAGGATTTTCGCCTTATTAATTTAGAGAACCTAACTGCCCTGGCCTATTCGTTTAGAGACTCCATGAGTTTCGCCTTATTAATTTAGAGACACTAACAGTCTTGGCCTTTTTCTTTAGAGACTCTAAGTGTTTCGCCTTATTAATTTATAGACCCTAAATGTCCTGACCTATTTCTTTACAGACTCAAAGGGTCTCGTTTTATTAATTTAGAGACTCTAATTCTCCTGGCCTATACATTTAGAGATTCTAAGAATTTCGCCTTATTAATTTAGAGACTCTAAATATCCTGGCCTATTTCTTTGGAGACTGTAAGTATTTCGCCTTATTTATTTAGAGACCCTAATTGGCCTGGCCTATTTCTTTAGAGACTCTAAGTGATTCGCCTTTTTAATTTAGAGACTCTAACTGTCCTGGCCTATAACTTTAAAGGCTCTAAGTGTTTCGCCTTATTAATTTAGAGACCCTAACTGTCCTGGCCTATTACTTTAGAGACACTAAGAAAATCGCCTTATTAATTTAGAGACCCCAACTGTCCTGGCCTATTCTTTTTGAGACTCTAAGTGTTTCGCTTTATTAATTTTGAGAAACTAACTGTCCTGGCCTTTTCCTTTAGAGACTCTAAGAGTTTGGCCTTATTAATTTAGAGACTCTAACTGTCCTGGCCTATGCCTTTAGAGACTGTAAGTGTTTCGCCTTATTAATGTAGAGACTCCAAATCTCCTGGCCTATTCCTTTAGAGACACTAAGAGTTTCGCCTTATTAATTTAGAAACACTAACTTTCCTGGCCTTTCACTTTAGAGACTTTTAAGAGTTTCGCCTTAATAATTTAGGGACACTAACTCTTCTGGCCTATTCATTTAGAGACTCTAAGTGTTTCGTCTTATTAATTTGGAGACTCTAACTGTCCTGGCCTATTCGTTTAGAGACTATATGTGTTTCGCGTTATTAATTTAGGGACTCTAAATGTCCTGGCCAATTCCATTAGAGACGCTAAGATTTTCGCCTTATTAATTTAGAGACACTAACACTCCTGGCCTATTCCTTTAGAGACTCTAAGAGTTTCGCCTTATTAATTCAGAGATTCTAACAGTCCTGGCCTAATACTTTAGAGACTCTAAGTGTTTCGCCTTATTAATTTAGAGACACTAACTGTCCTGGCCTATTCCTTTAGAGAATCTAAGATTTTGGCCTTATTAAATTAGAGACACTAACACTCCTAGCCTATTACTTTAGAGATCACAAGAGTTTCGTCTTACAAATTTAGAGACTCTAAATCTCCTGGCCTATAACTTTAGAGACTCTAGTTTTTCGACTTTCTAATTTAGGGACTCTAACTCTCCTGGCCTATTACTTTAGAGACTACAATATATGTGCCCTATTAATATAGTGACTATAATTGTCCTGGCTTGTTCCTTTAGAGACCATAAGATTTTCGCATTATTAATTTAGATTCCCTAACAGTCCTGGCCTTTTCCTTTAGAGATTCTAAGAGATTCGCCTTATTAATTTAAAGAGTCTAAATGTCCTGTCCTATTCCTTTAGAGTCTCTAAGAGATTCGCCTTATTAATTTTGAGCCCTAACAGTCCTGCACTATTTCTTTAGATACTGAGACTTTCGCCATATTAATTTAGAGACTGTAACTGTCCTGGCCTATTACTTTAGAGACCCTAAGTGTTTCGCCTTATTAATTTAGAGACTCTTACTTTCCTGGGCTATTCCTTTAGAGACACTATAAGATTCGCCTTATTAATTTAGAGACTCTAACTGTCCTGGCCTATCACATTAGGGACTCTAAGAGTTCCTCCTTATTAATTTAATGACTCTAACTGTCCTGGCCTATTGGTTTAGAGACACTAAGTGTTTCGCCTTATTAATTTAGAGACCCTAACTCTCCTGGCCTATACATTTAGAGACTCTAAGTGTTTCGCCTTATTAATTTAGAGACACTAACAGTCCTGGCATATTACTTTAGAGACTCTAAGAGATTCGCCTTATTAATTTAGAGACCCTAATAGTCCTGGCCTATTACTTTAGAGACACTATGAGTTTCGCCTTATTAATTTAGAGACTCTAACTGTTATGGCCTATTCCTTTAGAGACTCTAAGTGTTTCGCCTTATTAATTAGAGACTCTAATTGCCCTGGCCTATGTTTAGAGACTCTAAGGTTTTCGACTTATTAATTTAGACACTCCAACGTTCCTGGCCTAATACTTTCGAGATTCTAGGAATTTCGCCTTATTAATTTAGAGAATCTAACTGTACTGGCCTATCACTTTAAGGCCTCTAAGTGTTTCGCCTTATTAATTTAGAGGCTCTAATCTCCTGGCCTATTCCTTTAGAGACTCTAAGAGATTCGCCTTATTAATTTAGAGACTCTAACTGTCCTGGCCTCTTCCTTTAGAGATTCTAATCTTTTCGCCTTATTAATTTAGAGAGCCTAACGGTCCTGGTCTAATTCTTTAGAGACTCTAAGGGTTTCGCCCTATTAATTTAGAGACACTATCTCTACTGGCCTATTCCTTTAGAGACTCTAAGAATTTTGCCGTATTAATTTAGAGACTCTAACTGTCCAGGTCTATTCCTTTAGAGACTCTAAGAGTTTCGCCTTATTAATTTGGAGACTCTAAATATCCTGGCCTACTCCTTTAGAGACCCTTACAGTTTCGCCTTATTAATTTAGAGACACTAACTGTCCTGGCCTATTCCTTTAGAGACGCTAAGTGTTTCGCCTTATTGATTTAGAGACTCTAACTGTCCTGGCCTATTACTTTAGAGACTTTAAAAGTTTCGCTTTATTAATTTAGAGCCCCTAACTGTCCTGGCCTATTCCTTTAGAGACTCTAAGAGATTCGCCTTATTAATTTAGAGATTCTAATTGTCTTGGCCTAATCTTTAGAGATTCTAAGTGCTTCGCCTTATTAATTTAGAGATTCTAACTTTCCTGGCCTATTCCATTAGAAACTCTAAGAATTTCGCCTTATTATTTTAGAGACTCTAACTGTCCTGGCCTATTACTTTAGAGACTCTAAGAGATTCGCCTTATTAATTTAGGGAAACTAACTGTCCTGGCCTATTCCTTTAGAGACTCTAAAAGTTTCGCCTTATTAATTTAGAGAATGTAACTGTCCTGGCCTATATATTTAGAGACTCTAAGTGTTTCGCCTTATTAATTTAGTGGATCTAAAAGTCCTGGCCTCTAACTTTAGAGACTCTAAGTGTTTCGCTTTATTAATTTAGAGACACTAAGGGCTCTGGCCTAATTCTTTAAGGCCTCTAAGGGTTTCGCGTTATTAATTTAGAAACTCTAAATGTCCTGGCCTATCCCTTTAAGGCCTCTAAGAGTTTCGCCTTATTAATTTCGAGACACTAACCCTCCTGGCCTATTCCTTTAGAGAATCTAGGTATTTCGCCTTATTAATTTAGAGACTCTAACTTTCCTGGCCTATTCCTTTAGAGACACCATGTGTTTCGCCTCATTACTTTAGGGACACCAACTGTCGTGGCCTATTCGTTTAGAGACTCTATGAGTTTCGCCTTATTAATTTAGAGAATCTAACTGTCCTGGCCTATTTTTTAGAGACTCTAAGAGTCTAGCCTTATTAATTTTGGGACTCTAACTGTCCTGGCCTAATCATTTAGAAACTCTAACAATTTCGCCTTATTAATTTAGAGACACTATTTGTCTTGGCCTAATCTTTTAGAGACTATAAGAGTTTCGCCTTATTAATTTAGAGAATCTAACTCTACTGGCCTATTCTTTAGAGACTCTAAAAGTTTCCCCTTATTAATTTAGAGACTCTAAATGTCTTGGCCTATAACTTTAGAGACTCTAAGTTTTTCGCCTTATTAATTTAGAGACCCTAACTCCACTGGCCGATTCCATTAGAGACACTAAGATTTTCGACTTATTAATTTAGAGACACTAAAACTTCTGGCCTATACTTTAGAGTCTCAAAAACTTTCGCCTTATTAATTTTGAGACTCTAACTGTCCTGGGCTATACCTTTAGAGACCATAAGAGTTTCTCCTTATTAATTTAGAGACTCTAAATCTCCTGGCCTATTCCTTTAGGGAGACTAAGAATTTCGCCTTATAAATTTAGAGACTCTAACAGTCCTGGCCTATTCCTTTCGAGACTCTAAGAGTTTCGCCTTATTAATTTAGAGACCCTAACTGTCCTGGCCTATTCCTTTAGATACTCTATTATTTTCGACTTATTAATTTAGAGACTCTAAATCTCCTGGCCTATTTCTTTAGAGACTCTAGGATTTTCGTCTTATTAATTTAGAGACACTAACAGTCCTGACCTATTCCTTTAGAGACTCTAAGATTTTCGCCTTATTAATTTAGAGACTCTAACTCTCCTGGCCTATTCCTTCAGGGACTCTCAGAGTCACGCCTTATTAATTTAGAGACCCTAACTGTCCTGGCCTATTACTTTAGAGATTCTAAAAGTTTCGCCTTATTAATTTGGAGACTCTAACTTTCCTGGTCTATTCCTTTAGAGACCCTAAGAATTTCGCCTTATTAATTTAGAGACTGTAACTCTCCTGGCCTATTCTTTAGAGACTCTAAGTGTTTCGCCTTATTAATTTAGAGTTTCTAACTGTCCTGGCCTATTCCTTTAGAGACTCTAAAATTTGGCCTTATTAAATTAGAGACCTTAAATTTCCTGGCCTATTCTTTTAGAGACTCTAAGTTTTTGGCCTTATTCATTTAGAGAATAACTGTCCTGGCCAATTACTTTAGAGGCTCTAAGAGTTTCGCATTATTAATTTAGAGCCCCTAACTCTCCTGCACTATTTCTTTAGCGACATTCGCCTTATTAATTTAGAGACTCTAACAGTCCTGGCCTATTCCTTTAGAGACTCTAAGATTTTCGCCTTATTAATTTAGAGACTCTAAATGTCCTGGCCTATAACTTTAGAGACTCTAAGAGTTTCACCTTATTAATTTAGAGACTCCAACTCTCCTGGCCTATTCCTTTAGAGACTCTAAGTGTTTCGCCTTATTAATTTAGAGACTCTAACTGTCCTGGGCTTAACTTTACAGACGCTAAGATTTTCGCCTTATTAATTTCTAGACACTAACTGTCCTGGCCTATAACTTTAGAGACTCTAAGATATTCGCGTTTTGAATTTAGAGACTCTAACTGTCCTGGCCTATTCCTTTAGAGATTCTAAGTTTTTCGCCTTATTAATTTAGAGACTCTAACTGTCCTGGCCTTTTCTTTATGAGACTATAAGTGTTCCGCCTTTTTAATTAGGGATTCTAAATCTCCTAGACTATTACTTTAGATATCACAAGTTTTTCGCCTTACAAATTTAGAGACTCTAACTCTCCTGGCCTATAACTTTAGAGACTCTAGATTTTCGGCTTTTTAATTTAGAGACTCGAAATCTCCTGGCCTATTCCTTTAGAGAATATAATATTTTCGCGCTATTAATATAGAGACTCTAACTGCCCTGTCTTGTTCCTTTAGAGAACCTAAGATTTTCGCCTTATTAATTTAGATTCCCTAACAGTTCTGGCCTAATCCTTTACGGATACTAAGAGTTTCGCCTTATTAAATTAGAGACTCTAACTGTCCTCTCCTATTACTTTAGAGACTCTAAGATTTTCGCCTTATTAATTTTGAGCCTTAACTGTCCTGCACTATTCCTTTAGAGACTGAGACTTTCGCCTTATTAATTTAGAGACTCTAACTGTCTTGGCCTAAAACTTTACAGACCCTAAGTGTTTCGCCTTATTATTTTAGAGACTCTAACTGTCCTGAGCTAATACTTTAGAGACTCTAAGTGTTTCGCCTTATTCATTTAGAGACTCTAACTGTCCTGGCCTATCACTTTAGAGACCCTAATAATACCGCCATATTAATTTAGAGACTCTAACTGTCCTGGCCTATTCCTTAAAGACTCTAAGAGTTTCGCCTTATTAATTTAGAGACTATAACTTTCCTGGCCTATACATTTAGAGACCCTAATTGATTCGCCTTATTAATTTAGAGACACTAACTGTCCTGGCCTATTCCTTTAGAGACTCTAAATATTTCGCCATATTAATGTAGAGCCTCTAACTGCCCTGGCGTATTCCTTTAGAGACCCTAAGAGTTTCGCCTTATTAATATAGAGACACTAACTGTCCTTGCCTATTCCTTTAGAAATTCTAAGAGTTTCGCCTTATTAATTTAGAGACTCTAACTGTCCTGTCCTAATCTTTAGAGATTCTAAGGGATTCGACTTATTAATTTAGAGACTCTACATGTCCTGGCCTATTAATTTAGAGACTCTACGATTTTCGCCTTATTAATTTAGAGAATCTAACTGTCCTGGCCTATCACTTTAAGGCCTCTAAGAGTTTCGCCTTAATAATTTAGAGACTCTAACCCTCCTGGACTATTCCTTTAGAGACTCTTAAGAATTTCGCCTTATTAATTTAGAGACCCTAACTGTCATTTCCTAATCCTTTAGAGACTCTAAGATTTTCGCCTTATTAATTTAGAAAAACTAACTGTCCTGGCCTATTCCTTTAGAGACTCTAAGCGTTTGGCCTTATTAATTTAGAGACTATCTGTCCTGTCCTATTACTTTAGAGACTCTAAGTGTTTCGCCTAATTAATTTGGAGACTCTAACTGTCCTGGCCTCTTCCTTTAGAGGCTCTAAGTATATCGCCTTATTAATTTAGTGACTGTAAATGTCCTGGCCTATTTTTTAGTTTCACTAAGTACTTCGCCTTATTAATTTAGAGATTCTAACATTCCTGGCCTATTCCTAAAGAGACTCTAAGAATTTCGTCTTATTAATTTAGAGACTCTAACTGTCCTAGCCTATTCCTTTAGAGACACTAAGATTTTCGCCTTATTAATTTAGAAACCCTAACTGTCCTGGCCTATTCCTTTAGAGATTCTAAGAGTTTCGCCTTATTAATATAGAGACACTAACAGGTCTGGCCTATTCCTTTAGAGACTCTAAGAGATTCGCCTTATTAATTTAGAGACTCTATCTGTCCTGGCCTATTCCTTTAGAGACACTAAGAGTTTCGACTTATTAATTTAGAGATTCTAACTGTCTTGGCCTATTCCTTTGGAGACTCTAAGAATTTCGCCTTATTAATTCAGAGACACTAATTCTCTTGGCCTATTCCATTAGAGACTCTAAGCGTTTCGCCTTATTAATTTAGAGACTGTAACAGTCCTGGCATTTTCCTTTAGAGACTCAAAGCGTTTCGCCTTATTAATTTAGAGACTCTAACTCTCCTTGCCTAAAACTTTAGAGACTATAAAAGTTTCGCCTTAGTAATTATGAGACACTAATTCTCCTAGCCTATTTCTTTATACACTCTAAGAATTTCGCCTTATTAATTTAGAGACCCTAACTGACCTGGCCTATTCCTTTAGTGACTCAAAGATTTTCGCCTTATTAATTTAGAGACACTAAATATTCTGGCCTATTCCTTTAGAGACTCTAAGTTATTCGCCCTATCAATTTAGAGACTCTGACTGTCCTGACCTATTCCTTTCGAGACTCTAAGTGTTTCGCCTTATTAATTTAGAGACTCTAACATTCCTTACCTATTCCTTTAGAGACCAAAACAGTTTCGCCTTATTCATTTAGAGACTAACAGTCCTGGCCCAATACTTTAGAGACTCTAAGTGTTTCGCCTTATTAATTTAGAGCCTCTAACTTTACTGGCCTATTCCTTTTGAGACCATAAGTATTTCGCCTTATTAATTTAGATACTTTATCTCTCCTAGCCTATTCCTTTAGAGATCAAAAGAGTTTCGCCTTACAAATTTAGAGAATCTAATTCTCCTGGCTTATAACTTTAGAGACTCTAGAGTTTCGAATTTTTAATTTAGAGACACTAAATCTCCTGGCCTACTCCTTTAGAGAATATAATAATTTCGCGCTATTTATATAGAGACGGTAACTCTCCTGGTTTGTTCCTTTAGAGACACTAAGACTTTCACCTTTTTAATTTAGATTCCCCAACAGGCGTGGCCTATTCCTTTAGAGACACTAAGAGTTTCGCCCTATGAATTTAGAGACTCTAACTGACCTGGCCTATTACTTTAGAGACTCTAAGTGTTTCGGCTTGTTAATTTTGACCCCAATCTGTCCTGCACTATTCCTTTAGAGACTGAGACTTCCACCTTATTAATTTAGAGACTCTAACTGTCCTCGCCTAATTCTTTAAGTCCTCTAAGTGTTTCGCCTTATTAATTTAGAGACACTAACTCTCTTGTCCTATTACTTTAGAGACTCTATGAGATTCGCCTTATTAATTTTGAGACTCTAATTGTCTTGGTCTATTGCTTTAGAGACTCTATGAATTTCGCCTTATTAATTTAGAGACAGTAACTGTCCTGGCCTATTCCTATAGAGACACTAAGAGTTCCGTCATATTAATTTAGAGAAACTAACTGTCCTGGCCTATTCTTTTAGAGACTCTAAGGGTCTCGCCTTATTAATTTAGAGACACTAACTGTCCTTGCCTATTCATTTAGAGACTCTAAACCTTTCGCCTTATTAATTTAGAGACTCTACCTTTCATGGCCTTTTCATTTAGAGACTTTAAGAATTTCGCCTTATTTATTTAGAGACACTAACTGTCCTGGACTATTCTTTAGAGTCTCTAAGACTTCGCTTTATTAGTTTTGAGACTCTATCTGTCCTGGCCTATTCCTTTAGAGACTCTAAGGAATTCGCCTTATTAATTTAGAGACTCTAACTGTCCTGGCCTATTACTTTAGAGACTCTAAGTGTTTCGCCTTATTAATTTAGAGACTCTAACTGTCCTGTCCTATTCCTTTAGAGACTCTAAGCGTTTCGCCTTATTAATTTAGAGACACTAACTGTCATGACCTATTCCTTTAGAGACTCTAAGGGTTTCGCCTTATTAGTTTAGAGACTCTAACTGTCCTGGCCTGTTAATTTAGAGACTCTAACTCTCCTGGCCAATTCCTTAGAGACACTTATAATTTCGCCTTATTAATTTAGAGACTTTAACTGTATTGGCATAATCCTTTAGGGACTCTAAGTGTTTTGACTTATTAATTTAGAGACACTAAATATACTGGCCTATCCCTTTAGAGACTCTAATAGTTTCGCCTTATTAATTTACAGACTCTAACAGCCCTGGCCTATTCTTTAGAGACTCTAAGAGATTCCCCTTATTAATTTAGAGACTCTAACTTTCTTGGCCTATTCCTTAAGAGACTCTAAGTGTTTCGCCTTGTTAATTTAGAGACCCTAACTGTCCTGGCCTATTCCTTTAGAGACACTAAAAATTTCGCCTTATTATTTTAGAGATTCTAACTTTCCTGGCCTATTCCTTTAGACTTTCTAAGAGTTTCGCCTTATTAATTTAGAGCCCCTAACTGTCCTGCACTATTCCTTTAGAGGCTGAGATTTTCAACGTATTAATTTAGAGACCCTAAATGTCCTGGCCTATTCTTTAGAGACTATAAGTATTTCGCCTTATTAATTTAGAGATTGTAACTGTCCTGGCCTATTCTTTTAGAGACTCTAAGAGATTCGCCTTATTAATTTAGGGCCCCTAACTGTCCTGCACTATTCCATTAGAGACTGAGTCTTTCGCCGTATTAATTTAGAGACACTAAGTGTCTTGGCCTATTTCTTTGAGACTCTAAGAAATTCGCCATATTATTTTAGAGACTCTAAAACACCTGGCCTATTCCCTTAGAGACTTTAGGAGTTTCGCCTTATTAATTTAGGGACTCTAACTGCCCTGGCCTATTCCTTTAGAGACTCTAAGAGATTCACATGATTAATTTAGAGACCCTAATTTTCCTGCACTATTCCTTTAGAGACTGAGACTTTCGCCTTAATAATTTAGAGACTCTAACTGCCCTGGCCTATTCCTTTAGGGACTCTAAGAGTTTCACCTAATTAATTTAGAGCCCCTAACTGTCTTGCACTATTCCTAAAGAGGCTGAGACTTTCTCCTTATTAATTTAGAGACTCTCACTGTCTTGGCCTATTACTTTCGAGACTCTAAGATTTTGGCCTTATTAATTAAGAGACCTTAACTCTCTTGGCCTATTTCTTTACAGCCTCTAAGGGTCTCGTCTTATTAATTTAGAGACCCTAACTGTCCTGGCTTATGCCTTTAGAGACTCTAAGATTTTCGCCTTATTAATTTAGAGACTCTAAATGTCCTGGGCTATTCCTTTAGAGACTCTAAGTTTTTCGCCTTATTAATTTAGAGACTCTAACAGTCCTGGCCTAATACTTTAGCGACTCTAAGGGTTCCGCCTTATTAATTTAGAGACTCTAACTCTCCTGGCCTATTCCTTTAGAGATTCTAATAGTTTCGCCTTTTTAATTTAGAGGCTCTAACTGTCCTGGCCTATTCCTTTAAAGACTCTAAGAGTTTCGCATATTAATTTAGAGACCCTAACTTTCCTGGCCTATTTATTTAGAGAGCCTAATATTTCGCCTTAATAATTTAGAGACTCTAAATCTCCTGGCCTATTCTTTAGAGACCCTAAGAGATTCGCCTTATTAATTTATAGACTCTAACAGTCCTGGCCTATTCGTTTAAAAAATAAGAGTTTCGCCTTATTAATTTAGAGACTCTAACTATCCTGGCCTATACCTTTAGAGACTCTAAGAGTATCGCCTTATTAATTTAGAGACTCTAACTGTATTGGCCTATTCCTTTAGAGACTCTACATGTTTGGCCTTATTAAATTAGATACTCTAAATATCCTAGCCTAAAGCTTTAGGGACTCTAAAATTTTCGCCTTTTTAATTTAGAGACTCTAAATCTCATGGCCTATATCTTTAGAGACACTAATCTTTTCGCCTTATTAATTTAGATTCTAACACTTCTGACCTATTTGTTTAGAGACTGTAAAAATTTCGCCTTATTGATTTAGAGTCACAAGATCTCCTGGCCTATTCCATTAGAGATTTTAAGAGTTTCGCCTTTTTAATTTAGAGACTCTAACTGTCCTGGACTTTTCTTTAGACACTCTAAGAGTTTCGCCTTATTAATTTGAGACTCTAACTGTCCTTGCCAATACCCTTAGAGACTCTTAGAGATTCGACTTATTAATTTAGAAACACTAACGTTACTGGCCTCTTCCTTTAGAGACTCTAAGTGTTTCGCCTTATTAATTTAGAGACTTTAATTCTCCTGGCCTATTCCTTTAGGGACTCTAAGGTTTTCGCCTTATTAATTTAGAGACTCTAACTGTCCTGGCCTATTCCTTTAGAGACTCTAAGAATTTCGCCTTATTAATTTAGAGACTATAACTGTCCTGGCCTATTCTTTTAGATACTCTAAGAGTTTCGCCTTATTAATTTAGAGCCCCTAACTGTCCTGCACTATTCCTTTAGTTACTCTAAGAGTTTCGCCTTATTAATTTAGAGAAACTATCTGCCCTGGCCAATTCCTTTGGAGACACAAAGCGTTTCGCCTTATTAATTTAGAGAACCCTATCTGTCCTGCACTATTCCTATAGAGACTGAGACTTTCGCCTAATTAATTTAGAGACCCTAAGTGTAATGGCCTAAGCCTTTAGAGACTCTAAGTGTTTCGACTTATTAATAGAGGGACACTAAATTTTCTGGCCTATTCCTTTAGAGCCTCTAATAATTTCGTCTTATTAATTTAGAGATCCTAAATATCCTGGCTTATCCGTTTAGAGACTCAAAGAATTTCGGCTTATTAATTTAGAGACTCTAAATGTACTGGCCTAATCCTTTAGAGACTGTAAGGGATCCGCCTTATTAATTTCGAGTCTCTAACAGTGCTGGCCTATACCTTTAGAGAATCTAAGTGTTTCGCCTTATTTATTTCGAGGCTCTAACAGTCCTGGCCTAATCCTTTAGAGACTCTAATAGTTTCGCCTTATTAATTTAGATATTATAACAGTCCTGGACTATTCCTTTAGAGACTCTAAGAGTTTCGCCTTATTAATTTAGAGACCCTAAATGTCCTGGCCTATTCCCTTAGAGACCCTAAGATTTTCGCCTTATTAAATTAGATACACTAACTGCCCTGACCTATTTCTATAGAGACTCTAAGTGTTTCGCCTTATAAAATTAGAGACTCTAAATGTACTGGCCTATAACTTTAGAGACACTAAGAGTTTCGCCTTATTAATTTAGAGAATCTAACTGTCCTGGCCTATTTCTTTAGAGACTCTAAGTGTTTCGCCTTGTTAATTTAGAGACACTAACTGTCCTGGCCTATACCTTAGAGACTCTAAAAGTTTCGCCTTATTAATTTAGAGACTGTAATTTTCCTGAACTCTTCCTTTTGAGACTCAAAGTGTTTCGCCTTATTAATTTAGAGACTCTAAGTCTCCTAGCCTATTCCTTTAGTGATCTCAAGATTTTCGCCATACAAATTTAGAGACTCTAAATCTCCTGCCCCATAACTGAAGAGACTCTAGAGTTTCGACTTTTTAATTTAGAGACTCTAACTCTCCTGGCCTATTCCTTTAGAGAATATAATATGTTCGCGCTATTAATATAGAGACTGTAACTGTCCTGGCTTGTTCCTTTAGAGACCCCAAAATTTTTGCCTTATTAATTTTGTTTCCCTAACAGTCCTGCCCTATTCCTTTAGAGAATCTAAGAGTTTCGCCTTGTAATTTAGAGACTCTAACGGTCCTGGCCTATTACTTTAGAGACTCTAAGAGTTTCGCCTTATTAGTTTAGAGCCCCTAACTGTCCTGCACTATTCCTTTAGAAACGGAGACTTTCGCCTTATTAATTTAAAGACACTAACTGTCATGGCCTATTACTTTAAAGACACTAAGAGATTCGCCTTATTAAATTTAAGACCCTAAATCTCCTGGCCTATAACTTTAGAGACTCTAAGTGTTTTGCCTTATTAATTAAGAGAATCTAACTGTCCTGGCCTATTCCTTTAGAGACTGTAAGGGTTTCGCCCTATTAAATTAGAGACACTAAATATCCTGGACTATACTTTTAGAGACACTAAGAGTTTCGCATTATTAATTTAGAGACTCTAACAGTCCTGGCCTATTCCTTTTGAGACTTTAATTGTTTCGCCTTATTAATTTAGAGACTCTAACTCTCCTAGCCTATTCCTTTAGAGCCCACAATATTTTCGTCTTAAAAATTTAGAGACTCTAGTTCTCCTGGCCTATAACTTAAGAGACACTAAGGTTTCGACTCTTTAATTTAGAGACACTAAATGTCCTGGCCTATTACTTTAGAGACTCTAATATTTTCGCGCTTATAATATAGAGACTTTAACTGTCCTCGCTAGTTCCTTTAGAGACCCTAAGGCTTTCGCCTTATTAATTTAGATTCCCTAAATCTCCAGGCCTATTTTTAGAAACTCTAAGAATTTGGCCTTATAAATTTAGAGCCCCAACTGTCCTGCACTATTACTTTAGAGAATTAGACTTTCGCCCTATTATTTTAGAGACACTAAATGCCATGGCCTATTACTTTAGAGCCTCTAAGTGTTTCGCCTTACAAAAATTAGAGACTCCAAACCTCCTGGCCTATTCATTTAGAGACTCTAATCGTTTCGCCTTATTAATTTAGAGACTCTATCTGTCCTGGCCTATTTATTTAGAGACGATTTTCGCCATATTAATTTAGAAACTCTAACTGTCCTGGCCTATTACTATAGAGTCTCTAAGATATTCTCCTTATTAATTTAGAGACACTAACTGTCCTGGCCTATTCCTTTAGAGACCCTAATCGTTTCGCCTTATTAATTTAGAGACCCTAACTGTCCTGGCCTATTCCTTTAGAGACTCTAAGAGTTTCGCCTTATTAATTTACGGACTCTAACTCTCCTGGTCTACTCCTTTAGAGACTCTAATAATTTGGTCTTATTAATTTAGAGACTCTTACTGTTCTGGCCTATTCCTTTAGAGACTCTAACAGTTCCGCCTTATTCATTTAGAGAACCTAACTGTCGTAGCCTATTCCTTTAGAGAGTCTAAGTGTTTCGCCTTATTAATTTAGAGACTCTAACTGTCCTGGCCTATTCCTTTAGAGTATCTAAGAGTTTCGCCTTATTAATTTAGAGGCTCTAACTGTCCTGGCCTATTCCTTTAGAGACTCTAAGTGTTTCGCCTTATTAATTTAGAGACACTAATTGTCCTTTCCTATTCCTTTAGAGACTGTAAGTGTTTCGCCTTTTTATTTAGAGATTCTAACTGTCTTGGCCTATTACTTTACAGACTCTAAGTTTTCGGTCTTATTAATATAGAGACACTAAATGTCCTGCCATTTTCCTTTAGAGACTCTAAGTTTTTCGCCATATTAATGTAGAGACACTAACTGTCCTGACTTTTTCCTATAAAGACTCTAAGTGTTTCTCCTTATTAATTTAGAGACACTAACTGTCCTGGCCTATTCCTTTAGAGACTCTAAGAGTTTCGCCTTATTAATTTAGGGACTCTAAATGTCCTGGCTTATTACTTTAGAGACTATAAGAGTTTCGCCTTATTAATTTAGATACTCTAACTGTCCTGGCCTTATTCCTATAGAGACTCTAAAAGATTCGCCTTATTAATTTAGAGACACTAAAGGTCCTGGCCTATTCCTTTAGAGACTATAAGAGATTGGCCTTATTATTTTAGAGACCCTAACTGTCCTGGCCTATTCTTTTAAGGATTCTAAGAGTTACGCCTTATTAATTTAGAGACTATAACTGTCCTGGCCTATTCATTTAGAGACTCTAAGAGTTTCGCCTTATTAATTTAGAGACTCTAACTGTCCTGGCCTATTCGTTTAGAGACTCTATGAGTTTCGCCTTAATTATTCAGAGTCTCTGTCACGGCCTATTACTTTCGAGACTCTAAGTGTTTCGCTTTATTAATTTACAGACTCTAAAAGTCCTGGCCTTTTACTTGAGAGACTCTAAGAGTCTCGCCTTATAAATTTAGAGATTCTAACTGCCCTGGCCTAATACTTTAGAGACTCTAAGTGTTTCGCCTTATTAATTTAGAGACTCTAACGGTCCTGGCCTCTTCGTTTAGAGACTCTAAGAGCTTCGCCTTATTACTTTAGAGACCCTAACTGTCCTGGCCTATCTCTTTAGAGACACTTAGTATTTCGCCTTATTAATTTAGAGACACTAACTGTACTGGCCTATTGCTTTAGAGACTCTAAGGGTCTCGCCTTATTAATTTTGAGACTCTAACTGTCCTGGCCTATTCCTTTAGAGACTCTAAGAGTCTCGCCTTATTAATTTAGAGACTCTAACTGTCCTGGCCTATTACTTTAGAGACACTAAGCTTTTCGCCTTATTAATTTAGAGACTCTGACTTTGCCTATTCCTTTAGAGACACTAAGAGATCCGCCTTATTAATTTAGAGACTCTAACATTCTTGGCCTAATCCTTTTGAGAATCTAAGAGTTTCGCCTTATTAATTTAGAGAAACTAACGTTCCTGGCCTATTACTTTAGAGTCACTAAGTGTTTCGCCTTATTAATTTAGAGCCCCTAACTGTCCTGCACTATTCGTTTAGAGACTGAGACTTTCGCATAATTAATTTAGAAACCCTAAAGGTCCAGGCCTATTCCTTTAGAGACTCTAAGAGATTCGCCTTATTAATTTAGAGATTCTAACTGTCCTGGTCTATTCTTTTAGACCCTCTAAAATTTTCACCTTATTAAGTTAGAGGCTCTAACAGTCCTGGCCTATGCCTTTAGAGACTCTAAGAATTTCACCTTATTAATTTAGAGACTCTATCTGTCCTTGCCTATTCATTAAAGACTCTAAGGTTTTCGCCTTATTAATTTAGAGATTGTAACTCTTTTGGCCTATTCTTTAGAGACTCTAAGATTTTCACCTTAATAATTTAGAGACTCTAACTGTTCTGACCTATTCATTTAGAGACTCTAAGAGTTTCGCCCTATTAATTTTGAGACTCTAACTACCCTGGCCTATTCCTTTAGTGAATCTAAGAGTTTCGCCTTAATAATTTTGAGACTCTAACTGTCCTGGCCTATTCCTTTAGAGACTGTAAGAGTTTCGCCTTATTATTTTAGAGGCTCTAACTGTCCTGACCTATTCTTTTAGAGACTCTCAGAAATTCGCCTTATTAATTTAGAGACATTAACTGTCCTGGCCTATTCCTTTAGAGACCCTAAGAGCTTCGCCTTATTAATTTAGAGACTCTAACTGTCCTGGCATATTCCTTTAAAAACACTAAGAACTTCGCCTCATTAAGTTAGAGACTCTAACAGTCCTGGCCTACATCTTTAGAGACTCTAAGAATTTCGCCTTATTAATTTAGAGACACTAACTGTCCTGGCCTATTCCTTTAGAGACACTAAGATTTTTGCCTTATTAATTTAGAGACACTAACACTCCTGGCCTATTTCTTTAGAGACTCTAAACGTTTAGCCTTATTAATTTAGAGACTTTAACCCTCCTGTCCTTATCCTTTACAGACTCTAAGAGAATCGCCTTTTTAATTTAGTGACACTAACTGTCCTTGCCTATTCCTTTAGAGACTCTAAGAGTTTCGCCTGATTAATTTAGAGACACTAAATGTCCTGGTCTATTCTTTTAAGACTTCTAAGTGTTACGCCTTATTAATTTAGAGATTCTAACTGTCCTGGCCTTATCCTTTAGAGATTCTATGAGTTTCGCCATATTAATTTAGAGACTCTAACTGTCCTGGCCTATTCCTTTAGAGACTCTAAGAGTTTCGCCTTAATAATTTAGAGATCCTAACTGTCCTGGCCTAATCCTTTAGAGATTCGAAGTGTTTCGCCTTATAATTTAGAGGCTCTAAGTGTCCTGCCCTATTCCTTTAGAGACTCTAAGTGTCTCGCCTTATTAATTTAGGGACTCTAACTGCCCTGACCTATTACTTTAGAGACTCTAAGAATCCCGCCTTATTAATTTAGAGACTCTAACTGTACTGGCCTATTCCTTTAGAGACTCTAAGTATTTCGCCTTATTAATTTAGAGACTCTAACTGTCCTGGCCTATTCCTTTACAGACTCTAAGTGTTTCGCCTTATTAATTTGGTGACTCTAACAGTCCTGGCCTATTCCCTTAGAGACTCAAAGTGTTTCCCCTTATTAATTTAGAGACTCTAAATGTCCTGGCCTTTTCCTTTAGAGACAGTAACTGTGTCGCCTTATTAACTTAGGGACCCTAACTATCCTGGCCTAATCTTTTAGAGACTCTAGGTGTTTCGCCTTATTAATTTAGAGATTCTAACTCTCCTGGCCTACATCTTTAGAGACTCTAAGAGTTCCCCTTTATTAATTTAGAGACTCTAACTGCCCAGGCCTATTCTTTAGAGACACTAAGAGCTACGACTTATTAATTTAGAGACTCTAACATTCCTGGCCTATTCCGTTAGAGATTCTAAGAGTTTCGCCTTATTAATTTAGAGACCCTAACTCTTCTGGCCAATTTCTTTAGAGACACTAAAATTTTCGCCATATTAATTAAGAGACTCTAACTGTCCTGGCCTATTCTCTAGAGACACTAAGAAATTTGCCTTATTAATTTAGAGACACTTACTGTCCTGGCCTATTCGTTTAGAGACTCTAAGGGACTCGCCTTATTAATTTAGAGACCCTAACTGTCCTGTCCTATTTTTTAGACAATCTAAGTGTTCCGCCTCATTAATGTAGAGACCCTAACTGTCTTGTCCTATTCCTTTAGAGACTCTAAGATTCTCGCCTTAATAATTTAGAGACTCTAACTGCACTGGCCTATTTCTTTAGAGACACTAAGGGTCTCGCCTTATTAATTTAGAGCCTCGACCATTCCTGGCCTATTCTTTTAGAGACTCTAAGAGATTCGCCTTATTAATTTAGTTACTCTAACTGTCCTGGCCTATTCCTTTAGAGACTCTAATGGTTTCGCCTTATTAATTTGGAGACTCTAACTGTCCAGGCCCATTACTTTAGAGACTCTAGGAGTTTCGCCTTATTAATTTAGAGACCATAACTGTCCAGGCCTAATACTTTAGAGACTCTAAGAGTTTCGCCTTATTAATTTAGAGACACTAACTGTCCTGGCCTATTCCTATAGAGATTCTAAGGGTTTCGCCCTATTAATTTAGAGACCCTAACTGTCCTGGCCTATTATTTTAGAGACTCTAAGATATTCGCCTTATTAATTTAGAGACTCTAACTGTCCTGGCCTATACTTTTGAGACTCTAAGTTTTTCGCCTTATTAATTTAGAGACTCTAACTGTCCTGGCCTATTCCTTTAAGGACTCTAAGTGTTTCGCCTTATTAATTTAGAGATTCTAACTGTCCCGGCCTTTTCCTTTAGAGACTCTAAGAGTTTCGCCTTATTCATTTAGAGACTCTAACTGTGCTAGCCTATTCCTTTAGAGATTCTAAGATTTTCGCCTTATTAAATTTGAGACTCTTGCTCTCATAGACTATTCCTTTAGAGATCACAAGGGTTTCGCCTTACAAATTTTGAGACTCTAGCTCTCCTGTCCTATAACTTTAGAGTCACTAGTTTTTCGACTTTTAAAATTAGAGAATCAAACTCTCCTGGCCTATTCCTTTAGAGATTATAATATTTTCGCGCTATTAATATAGAGACAATAACTGTCCTGGCTTGTCCCTTTAGAGAACCTAAGACTTTCGACTTATTAATTTAGATTCCCTAACAGTCCTGGCCTATTCCTATAGAGAATCTAATATTTTCGCCTTATTATTTTAGAGACACTAAGTGTCCTGGCCTATTACTTGAGAGTCTCTAAGAGTTTCGTCTTATTAATTTAGAGCCCCTAACTCTCCTGCACTATTCGTTTAGAGACTGAGTCTTTCGACTTATTAATTTAGAGACCCTAACTGTCTTGGCCTATTCATTTAGAGACTCAAAGAGTTTCGCCTTTTTAATTTAGAGATTCTAACTGTCCTGGCCTATTCTTTTAGAGCCTCTAAAATCTTCGCCTTATTAATTTAGAGACTCTAAATTTCCTGACCTATTACTTTAGAGAATCTAAAAATTCCGCCTTATTAAATTTGAGACTCTAACTGTCCTGGCCTATTCATTTGGAGATTCTAAAAGTTTGGCCTTATTAATTTAGAGACTCTAACTGTCCTGGCCAGTTCCTTTTGAGACTCAATGAGTTTCGCCTTATTAATTTAGAGCCCCTAACTGTCCTGCACTATTCCTTTAGAGACTGAGTCTTTCGCCTTATTAATTTAGAGACTCTAACTCTCCTGGCCTATTCTTTAGAGACTCTAAGTTTTTCGCCTTATTAATTTAGACACTCTAACTGTCTTGGTTTATTTCTTTAGAGACTCTAAGGGTTTCGCCTTATTAATTTAGATACTCTAACTTTCCTGGCCTATTCCTTTTGAGACTCTAAGTGTTTCGCCTTATTAATTTAGAGACACTAACTCTCCTAGCCTATTCCTTTAGAGATCACAAAAGTTTCGCCTTACAAATTTGGAGATTCTAAATCTCCAGGCCTATAAATTTAGAGACCCTAGAGTTTTGGACTTTTTAATTTAGAGTCTCTAAATCTCCTGGCCTATTCCTTTAGAGAGTATAATATATTCGCGCTATTAATTTAGAGACTGTAACTGTCCTGGTTTGTTCCTTTAGAGACCCTAAGACTTTCGCCTTATTAATTTGGATTCCCTAACAATCGTGGCCTACTCCTTTAGAGACACTAATTGTTTCGCCTTATTAATTTAGAGAATCTAACTGTCCTGTCCTTTTCCTTTAGAGACTCTAAGAGATTCGACTTATTAATTTTGAGCCCTAACTGTCCTGCACTATTTCTTTAGAGACTGAGATTTTCGCCTTATTAATTTAGAGACCCTAACTGTCCTGGCCTATTTCTTTAGAGACTCTGAGAATTTCGCCTAATTAATTTAGAGACACTAACTGTCCTGGACTATTCCTTTAGAGACTCAAAGTGATTCGCCTTATTAATTTAAAGACACCTACTGTCCTGGCCTAATCCTTTAGAGACTCAAAGTGTTTCGCCTTATTAATTTTGGGACACTAAAATTCCTGACCTATTCCTTTAGAGACTCTAAGAGTTTCGCCTTATTTATTTAGAGATCCTAAATATCCTGGCCTATTCATTTAGAGACACAAAGAGTTTCGCCTTATTAATTTAGAGACACTAACTGTCCTGGCCTATTCATTTAGAGACTCTAAGTGTTTCGCCTTATTAATTTTGAGACTTTAACTGTCCTGGCCTATTCCTTTATAGACCGTAAAAATTTCGCCTTATTAATTTAGAGACTCTAACTGTTCTGGCCTCTTCCTTTAGAGACTCTAAGTGTTTCGCCTTATTAATTTAGAGACTCTAAATGTCCTGGCCTATTGCTTTAGGGACTCTAAGAGTTTCGCCTTATTAATTTAGAGACTTTAACTGTCCTGGCCTATTCCTATAGAGACACTAAGTGTTTCGCCTTATTAATTTAGAGCCTCTAAATGTCCTGCCCTATTTTTTAGAGACTCTACGAGTTTCGCCTTATTAATTTTGAGACTCTAACTGTCCTGGCCTATTCCTTTAGAGAAACTAAGGGTTTCGCCTTATTAATTTAGAGACTCTAACTCTCCTGGACTATTTCTTTAGAGACACTAAGATTTTCGCCTTATTAATTTAGAGACACCTACTGTCCTGTCCTATTCCTTTAGAGACTCTAAGAGTTTCGCCTTATTAATTTAGAGACCCTAAATTTCCTGGCCTATTCCTTTAGAGACACTAAGATTTTCGCCTTATTAATTTAGAGACTCTAACTCTCCTGACCTATTCCTTTAGAGACTCTAAGTGTTTCGCCTTATTAATTTAGAAACACTAACTGTCCTGGCCTATTTCTTTAGAGACTCTAAGAGTTTCGCCTTATTAAATTAGACACTCTAACTGTCCTGGCCTAATACTTTAGAGACTCTAAGGGTTTAGCCTTATTAATTTAGAGACTCTAACTCTCCTGGCCTATTCCTTTAAGGCTTCTAAATGTTACACCTTATTAATTTCGAGACTCTAACTGTCATGGACTCTTCCTTTAGAGACTCTAAGAGTTTCTCCTTATTAATTTAGAGACTCTAACAATCCTGGCCTATTCATTTAGTGACTCTAAGTGTTTGGCGTTATTAATTTAGAGACTCTAAGTGTACTGGCCTATTCCTTTAGAGATTCTAAGAGTTTCGCCTTTTTAATTTAGAGGCTCTAACTGTCCTGGCCTGTTCCTTTAGAGACTCTAAGAGTTCCGCCATATTAATTTAGAGAATCTAACTGTCCTGGCCTATTCCTGTAGAGACTCTAAGAGTTTAGCCTTATTAATTTAGAGACCCTAAAACTCCTGGCCTATTCCTTTAAGGACTCTAAGAGTTTCGCCTTATTAATTTAGACACTCTAACTGTCCTGGCCTATCACTTTAGAGACTCTAAGAATTTCGCCTTATTAATTTAGAGACTCTAACTTTCCTGGCCTATTCCTTTAGAGAATCTAAGAGTTCCGCCTTATTAATTTAGAGACTCTAAAGTTCCTGGCCTATTCCTTTTGAAAATCTATGTGTTTCGCCTTATTAATTTAGAGACCCTAACACTCCTAGCCTATATCTTTAGACATTAAAAGAGTTTCGCCTTATAAAGTTTAGAGACTCTAATTCACGTTACCTATAACTTTAGAGACACTAGAGTTTAGACTTTTTAATTTAGAGACTATAAATCTCCTGGCCTATTCCTTTAGAGACTATAATATATTCGCCCTATTAATATAGTGACAGTAACTCTCCTGGTTTGTTCATTTAGAGACCCTAAGGTTTCGCGTTATTAATTTAGATTCTCTAACAGTCCTGGCCTATTCCTTTACAGACACTAAGAGTTTCGTCTTATTAATTTAGAGATTCTAACGGTCCTGTCCTATTCCTTTGGAGACTCTTAGAGATTCGCCTTATTAATATTGAGCCCTAACAGTCCTGCCCTATTCCTTTAGAGATTGAGACTTTCGCCTTATTAATTTAGAGACTCTAAATGTCCGGGCCTATTCTTTGGGAGACTCTGAAAGTTTCGCCTTATTAATTTAGAGACTCTAATTTTCCTGGTCTACTCCTTTAGAGACTCTAAGAGTTTCGCCTTATTTATTTAGAGATCCTAACTGTCCTGGCCTATTCCTTTAGAGACTCTAAAAATTTCGTCTTATAAATTTAGAGACACTAACTGTCCTGGCCTATTCCTTTAGAGACTCTAAGTGTTTCTCTTTATTAATTTAGAGATTTTGTCCTGTCCTATTTCTTTAGAGACTCTAAGAGTTTCGCCTTATTAATTTAGAGACTCTCACTGTCCTGGCCTATTCATTTAGAGACTCTAAGTGTTTCGCCTTATTAATTTAGGGACTCTAACTCTGCTTGCCTATCCCTTTAGAGACCCTAAGTGTTACGCCTTATTAATTTAGAGACACTAAATGACCTGGCTTATTCCTTTAGAGACTCTACGATTGTCGCCTTTTAATTTAGAGGCTCTAATAGTCTTGGCCTATTCCTTTAGAGACTCTAAGTGTTTTGCCTTATTAATTTAGAGACTCTAATTTTCCTGGCCTATTCCTTTAGAGACTCTAAGATTTTCGCCTTATTAATTTTGAGAATCTAACTCTCCTGGCCTATTTCTTTAGAGACACTAAAAGTTTCGCCTTATTAATTTAGAGACTCTAACTGTCCTCTCCTATCCCTTTAGAAACCCTAAGATTTTCGCCTAATTAATTTAGAGAATCTAACTCTCTCGGCCTATTCCTTTAGAGACACTAAGATTTTCGCCTTATTAATTTAGAGACTCTAACAGTCCTGGCCTATTCCTTTAGAGACACTAATAGTTACGCCTTATTAATTTTGAGACACTAACTTTCCTGGCCTATTCCTTTAGAGACTCTAACATTTTCGCCTCATTAATTTAGAGAATCTAACTGTCCTGGCCCATTCCTTTAGATACTCTAATAGTTTCGCCTTATTAATTTAGAGACTCTAACTTTCCTGGCCTATTCCTTTAGAGACTCTAAGATTTTCGCCTTATTAATTTAGAGAATCTAAAAGTCTTGGCCTATTCCTTTAGGGACACTAAGAGTTTCGCCTTATTAATTTAGAGACTCTAAATGTCCTGGCCTATCCCTTTAGAGACTCTAAGAGTTTCGTCTTATTAATTTAGAGAATCTAACTGTCCTGGCCTATTCCTTTAGAGACTCTAAGAAATTCACCTTATTAATTTAGAGACACTAACTCTCCTGGCCTATTACTTTAGAGTCTCTAAGTGTTTCGCCTTATTAATTTACAGCCCCTAACTGTCCTGCCCTATTCGTTTAGAGACTGAGTCTTTCGCCTTATTAATTTAGAGACTCTAACTGTCCTGGCCTATTCATTTAGAGACTCTAAGAGTTTCGCCTTATTAATTTAGAGATTCTAACTGTCCTGGCCTATTCATTTAGAGCCTCTGAAAGTTTGGCCTTAATAATTTAGAGACTCTAACTGTCCTGGCCTATGCCTTTAAAGACTCTAAGAATTTCGCCTTATTAATTTAGAGACACTAACTGTCCTGGCCTATTCTTTAGAGACTTTAAGAGTTTCGCCTTATTAATTTAGAGATTCTAACTGTCTTGGCCCATTACTTTAGAGACTCTAAGAGATTCGCTTCATTAATTTAGAGACTCTAACTGTTCTGGCCTATTCATTTAGAGACTCTAAGAGTTTGCTTTATTAATTTAGAGACTTTAATTCTCCAGGCCTATACCTTTAGAGACCCTAAGAGTTTCGCCTTATTAATATAGAGACTCCAACTATCCTGGCCTTTTCCTTTAGAGACACTAAGAATTTCGCCTCATTAATTTAGAGACCCTAACATTCGTTTAGAGACTCTCAGAGGTTCGCCTTATTAATGTAGAGACTCTTACTGTCCTTGCCTATTCCTTTAGAGACACAAAGAGTTTCGCCTTATTAATTTAGAGTCTCTAACAGTCCTGGCCTATTTCTTTAGAGACTCTAAGTGTTTCGCCTTATTAATTTATAGACTCTAACAGTCCTGGCCTACACCTTTAGAGACTCTAAAAGTTTCGCCTTAATAATTTAGAGACCGTAACTGTCCTGGCCTATCCCTTTGGAGACACTAAGTTTTTCGCCTTATTAATTTAGAGACACTAAAACTCCTGGCCTATATCTTTAGAGACTCTAAAAGTTCCGCCTTATTAATTTTGAAACTCTAACTCTCCTGGCCTTATACTTTAGAGACTCTAAGTGTATCGCCTTATTAATTCAGAGACTCTAACTGTCCTGGCCTAAACCTTTAAGACTTCTAAGTGTTACGCCTTATTAATTTAGAGACTCTAACTGTCCTGGCCTATTCCTTTAGAGATTCTAAGAGTTTCGCCTTATTAATTTAGAGACTCTAACTGTCCTGGCCTTACCCTTTAGAGACCCTAAAATTTTCGCCTAATTAATTTAGAGAAACTAAATGTCCTGGCCTATTCCTTTAGAGACACTAAGATTTCGCCTTATTAATTTAGAGACTCTAAATGTCCTGTCCTATTCCTTTAGAGACACTAAGAGTTTCGCCCTATTAATTTAGAGAATCTAACTGTCCTGGCCTATTCCTTTAGAGACTCTAAGATTTTCGCCTTATTAATTTAGAGACTCTAACTGTCACGGCCTATTCCTTTACAGACTCTAAGTGTTTCGCCTTTTTAATTTGGAGACTCTAACAGTCCTGGCCTATTCCTTTAGAGACTCTAAGTGTTTCGCCTTATTAATTAGAGACTCTAACTGTCCTGGCCTATACCTTTAGAGAATCTAAGATTTTCGCCTTATTAATTTAGAGACCCTAAATGTCCTGGTCTATTACTTTAGGGAATCTAAGAGATTCGCTTTATTAGTTTAGAGACACTAACTGTTCTGGCCTTTTCCTTTAGAGACTCAAGGGACTCGCCTTATTAATTTAGAGATTCTAACTGCCCTGGCCTATTCATTAAGAGACACTAATTGTCACGCCTTATTTATTTAGAGACTCTAACTGTCCTGGCCTATTCCTTTCGAGACTCTAAGAGTTTCGTCTTATTAGTTTAGAGACATTAACTGTCTTGTCCTATTCATTTAGAGTCTCTAAAAGTTTCGCCTTATTAATTTGGAGACTCTAACTGCCATGGCCTATCCCTTTAGAGACTCTAAGAGATTCGTCTTATTAATTTAGAGACACAAGCAGTCCTGACCTATGTCTTTAGCGACTCTAAGTGTTTCGCATTATTAATTTAGAGACACTAACTCCCCTGGCCTAATCCTTAGAGACTCTATGTGTTTCGCCTTATTAATTTAGAGACTCTAACTGTCTTGGCCTATTCCTTTAGAGACTCTAAGTGTTTCGCTTTATTAAATTAGAGACTCTAAATCACCTGGCCAATTTCTGTAGAGACACTAAAATTTTCGCCATATTAATTTAGAGACTTTAACTTTTCTGGCCTATTCTTTAGAGACACTAAGAGCTTCGCCTTATTAATTTAGAGACACTAACTGTCCTAGCCTATTCCTTTAGAGACTCTAAGAAATTCGTCTTATTAATTTAGAGACTCTAACTATACTGACCTATTCTTTAAAGACGCTAAACGCTTCGCCTAATTAATTTAGAGACACTAACTGTCTTGGCCTACCACTTTAGTGACTCTAAGTGTTTCGCCTTACTAATTAAAGACACTAACTCTCCTGGCTTAATCTTTAGAGAATCTAAGACTTTCGCCTTATTAATTTAGAGACTCTAACAGACCTGGCCTATTCGTTTAGAGATCCTAAGAGCTTCGCCTTATTAATTTAGAGAACCTAACTTTCCTGACATATTACTTTAGAGACTCTAAGAATTACGCCTTATAAATTTAGAGACTCTAAATGTCCTGGCCTATTCTTTTAGAGACTCTAAGAGTCTCGCCTTATTAATTTGGGACTCTAACTACACTGGCCTATTCCTTTAGATACTCTAAGGTTCTCGTCTTATTAATTTAGAGACTCTAACTTTCCTGGCATCTTCTTTTAGAGACTCTAATAATTTCGCCTTATTAATTTAGTTACTCTAACTGTCTTGGCCTAATGCTTTAGAGACTCTAAGTGTTTCTCCTTTTTAATTTAGAGACTCTAACTTTCCAGGTCTATTCCTTTAGAGACTCTATGAGTTTCGCCTTATTAATTTTGAGACACTAACTCTCCTGGCCTATTCCTTTAGAGTCTCTAAATATTTCGCCTTAATAATTTAGAGACTCTAAATGTCCTGGGCTAATACTATAGAGACTCTAAGAGTTTCGCCTTATTAATTTAGAAACCCTAACTCTCCTGGCCTATTCCTATAGAGACCCTAAGAGTTTCGCCTTATTAATTTAGAGACTCTAACTCTCCTGCCCTATTCCTTTAGACACTCTAATTTTTCACCTTATTAATTTATTGACTCTAAGTGTACTGGCCTATTCATTAGAGAATCTAAGATTTTCGCCTTGTTAATTTAGAGACTCTGACACTCCTAGACTATTCGTTTAGAGGTCACAAGAGTTTCGCCTTACAAATTTAGAGACTCTAACTCTCCTGTCCTATAACTTTAGAGAATCTAGATTTTCGCCTTTTTAATTTTTAGACTCAAACTCTCCTAGCCTCTTCTTTAGGGACTAAAATATTTTCGCGCTATTAATATAGAGACACTAACTGTCCTGGCTTGTCCCTTTAGAGACCCTAAGATTTTCGCCTTATTAATTTAGATTCCCTAACAGTCCTGGCCTATACTTTTAGAGAACCTAAGATTTTCGCCTTATTAATTTAAAGACTCTAACTGTCCTGGCCTAATACTTTAGAGTTTCTAAGTGTTTCGCCTTATTAATTTAGAGACCCTAACTGTCCTGCACTATTCGTTTAGAGCCTGAGTCTTTCGCCTTATAAATTTAGAGACTCTAACCGTCCTGGCCTATTCCTTTAGATACTCAAAGAGATTCGCCTTATTAATTTAGAGATCCTAACTGTCTTGGCCTATTTCTTTAGAGCCTCTAAAAGTTTCGCCTTATTTATTTAGTGACTCTAACTCTCCTGGCCTATTCGTTTAGAGACTCTAAGTGTTTCGCCCTATTAATTTAGAGACTCTAACTGTCGTGGCCTATTCTTTTAGGGACACTAAGTGTTTCGCCTTAATAATTTAGAGACGCTAACTGTCTTGGCCTATTCCTTTACAGACTCTAAGCGTTTCGCCTTATTAATTTAGAGAAACTTACTGTCCTGGCCTAATCCTTTAGAGAATCTAAGAATTTCGTCTTATTATTTTAGAGACACTAACTGTCCTGGCGTATTCCTATAGAGACTCGAAGAATTCCGCCTTATTAATTTTGAGACCCTAACTCTCCAGGCCTATTCCTATAGAGACTCTTATATTTTCACCTTAGTAATATAGAGACTCTAACTGTCCTGGCCTATTTATTTAGAGACTCTAAGTGTTTGGCCTTAATAATTTAGAGACTCTAACTGTCCTGGCCAATTCCTTTAGAGATTCTTAAGATTTTCGCCTTATTAATTTAGAGACCCTAACTGCCCTGCACTATTCCTTTAGAGACTGAGACTTTCGCTTTATTAATTTTGAGACTCATTCTCTCCTTTCCTATTCCTTTAGAGACTCTAAGAGATTCGCCTTATTAATTTAGAGACTCTAGCTCTCCTGGCCTATTCCTTTAGAGACTCTAATATTTTCGCCTTATTAATTTAGAGACTCTAACATTCCTGACCTGTTCCTTTAGAGACTCTAAGTGTTTCGCCTTATTAATTTAGAGACTCTAACAGTCCTGGCCTATTCCTTTAGAGACGCTAAGAGTTTCGACTTATTAATTTAGAGAATCTATCTGTCCTGGCCTATTCCTTTAGAGACTCTAAGAGTTTCGCCTTATTAATTTAGAGACCCTAAGTGTCTTGGCCTATTACTTTAGAGACTCTAAGTGTTTCGCCTTATTAATTTAGAGACTCTAACTGTCCTGGCCTATTATTTTTGAGACTCTAAGTGTTTTGCCTTATTAATGTAGAGACTCTAACACTCCTAGCCTATTCTTTTAGAGATCACACGTGTTTCGCCTTACAAATTTAGAGACTCTAACTCTCCTGGCCTATAACTTTAGAGACTCTAGTGTTTTGACTTTTTAATTTCGAGACTCTAACTCTCCTGGCCTATTCCTTTACAGACAGTAATAAATTCGCGCTATTAATATAGTGACTGTAACTGTCCTGGTTTGTTGCTTTAGAGACCCTAAGATTTTCGAATTATTAATTTTGATTCCCTAACAGTCCTGGCCTATTCCTTTAGAGACTCTAAGAGTTTCGCCTTATTAATTTAGAGACACTAACACTCCCGTCCTAATCCTTTAGAGACTCTAAGAGATTCGCCATATTAATTTTGAGCCCTAAATCAACTGCACTATTCCCTTAGAGACTGAGACTTTCGCCTTATTAATTTAGAGACACTAACTGTCCTGGCCTATTCATTTAGAGACTCTGAGGGTTTCGCCTCATTAATTTAAAGACTCTAACTGTTCTGGTCTATAACTTTAGAAACTCTAAGTGTTTCGCCTTATTAATTTAGAGAGTGTAACTGTCTTGGCCTATTCCTTTAGATACTCTAAGAGTCTAGCCTTATTAATTTAGAGACTCTAACTGTCCTGGCCTATTCCTTTAGAGACTCTAAGAGTTTCGCCTTAATAATTTAGAGACTTAACTCTCCTGGCCTATTCCTATAGAGACACTAAGAGTTTCGATTTATTAATTTAGAGTCTCTAAAAGTCCTGGCCTATTCTTTTAGAGACGCTAAGAGTTTCGCCTTATTAATTTTGAGACTCTAACTGTCCTGGCCTATTCCTTTAGAGAAACTAAGAGTTTCGCCTTATTAAATTTGAGACTCTAACTCTCCTGACCTATTCCTTTAGAGACACTAAAATTTTCGCCTTATTAATTTAGAGACTCTAACTGTCCTGGCCTATCCCTTTAGAGACTCTAAGAGTTTCGCTTTATTAATTTAGACTCTAACTTTCCTGGCCTATTCCTTTAGAAAATCTAAGAGTTTCGCCTTATTAATTTAGAGACTAACTGTCATGGCCTATACTTTTTGAAACTCTAAGTGTTTCGCCTTATTAATTTAGAGACCCTAACACTCCTAGCCTATTCCTTTAGAGATCACAAGAGTTTCGCCTTACAAATGTAGAGACTCTAACTCTCCTGGCCTATAATTTTAGAGACTCTAGAGTTTCGACTTTTTAATTTAGAGACTCTAACTCTCCTGGCCTAATCCTTTAGAGACTATAATATATTCGCCCCATTAATATAGAGACATTAAATGTCGTGGTTTGTTCATTTAGAGACCCTAAGACATTCGCTTTATTAATTTTGGTTCCCTAACAGTCCTGACCTATTCCTTTAGAGAATCTAAGATTTTCGTCTTATTAATTTAGAGATTCTAACGTTCCTGTCCTATTCCTTTGGAGACTCTAAGAGATTCGCATTATTAATTTTGAGCCCTAACAGTCCTGCACTATTCCTTTAGAGACTGAGACTTTCGCCTTATTAATTTAGAGACTCTAACTGTCCGGGCCTATTACAATAGAGACTCTGAGTGTTTCGCCTTATTACTTTAGAGACTCTAATTTTCCTGGTCTATTCCTTTAGGGTTTCCTAAGGGTTTCGCCTTATTTATTTAGAGACTCTAACTGTCCTGGCCTATTCCTTTAGAGACTCTAAGAGTTTCGGCTTATTAATTTAGAGACACTAACTTTCCTGGCCTATTCCTATAGAGACTCTAAGAGTTTCGCTTTATTAATTTAGAGATTCTAACTGTCTTGGCCTATTCCTTTACAGACTCAAAGAGTTTCGCCTTATTAATTTAGAGACTCTAATTGTCCTGGCCTATTCATTTAGAGACTCTAAGAGTTTCGCCTTATTAATTTAGAGACTCTAACACTTCTGGCCAATTCCTTTAGAGACTCTAAGGGTTTCGCCTTATTAATTTAGAGACAATAACTGTCCTGGCTTATTACTTTAGAGACTCTAAGATTTTCGTCTTTTAATTTAGAGACCCTAACAGTCCTGGCCTATTTCTTTAGAGACTCTAAGTGATTCGCCTTATTAATTTAGAGACTCTAACACTCCTGGCCTAGTCCTTTAGAGACTCTAAGATTTTGGCCTTATTAATTTAGAGAATCTAACTGTCGAGGCCTAATATTTTAGAGACACTAAGAGTTTCGCCTTATTAATTTAGAGACTCTAACTGTCCTGGCCCATCCCTTTAGAGATACTAAGAGTTTCGCCTTATTAATTTAGAGAATCTAACTGTCCTGGCCTATTCGTTTAGAGACACTAAGAAATTGGCATTATTAATTTAGAGACTCTAACAGTCCTGGCCTCTTCCTTTAGAGACCCTAAGAATTTCGCTTTATTAATTTACAGAATCTAACTGCCCTGGCCTAATCCTTTAGAGACCTTAAGTGTTTCGCCTTATTAATATAGAGACTCTAACTGTCCTGGCCTATTCCTTTAGAGACTCTAATTTTTTCGCCTTATTAATTTAGAGAATCTAATTGTCCTTGCCTATTCCTATAGAGACACTAAGAGTTTCGCCTTATTAATTTACAGACTCTAACTGTCCTGGCCTATCCCTTTAGAGACCCTAAGATTTTCGCCTTATTAATTTAGAGAATCTAACTCTCTTGGCCTATTGCTTTAGAGACTCTAAGAGTTTCGCCTTATTAATTTAGAGACACTAACTGTCCTGGCCTATTACTTTAGAGTCTCTAAATGATTCGCCTTATTAATTTAGAGCCCCTAACTGTCCTGCACTCTTCGTTTAGAGACTGAACCCTTCGCCTTATTAATTTAGAGACTCAAAATGTCCTGGCCTATTACTTTAGAGACTCTAAGGGTTTCTCCTTATTAATTTAGAGATTCTAACTCTCCTGGCCTATTTCTTTAGAACCTCTAAAAGTTTCGCCTTATTAATTTAGAGACTCTAACTGTCTTTGCCTATGCCTTTAGAGACTCTAAGGATTTCGCCTTATTGATGTAGAGACACTAACTGTCCTGGCCTATTCGTTTAGAGACACTAAGATTTTCGCCTTATTAATTTAGAGATTCTAACTGTCCTGGCCTATTACTTTAGAGACTCTAAGTGTTTCGTCTTATTAATTTAGAGACTCTAAATGTTCTGGCCTATTCATTTAGAGACTCTAAGAGTTTGCCTTATTAATTTAGAGACTCTAACTGTCCTGGCTTATTCCTTTAGAGACTGTAGGAGTTTCGCCTTATTAATTTAGAAACTCTAACTGTCCTGAACTATTCGTTTAGAGACTCTCAGAATTTCGCCTTATTAATTTAGAGACACTAACTGTCTTGACCTATTCCTTTAGAGACTCTAAGAGATTCGTCATATTAATTTAATGACTCTAAATGTCCTGGCCTATTTCTTTAGAGACACTAAAAATTTCGCCTCATTAATGTACAGACTCTAACATTCCTGGCCTATTCCTTTAGAGACTCTAAGAGATTCGCCTTATTAATGTAAAGACACTTACTGTCCTGGCCTATTCCTTTAGAGACACTAAGAGGCTCGCCTTATTAATTTAGAGACACTAACAGTCCTGGCCTATTACTTAAGGACTCTAAGAGTTTCGCCTTATTAATTTACAGACTCTAACAGTCCCTGCCTACACCTTTAGAGACCCTAAGATTTTCGCCTTATTAATTTAGAGACTCTAACAAACCTGGCCTATCCCTTTATAGACACTAAGTGTTTCGCCTTATTAATTTAGAGATTCTAACACTCCTGGCCTAATTCTTTAGATACTCTAAGAGTTTGGTCTTATTAATTTAGAGACTCTAACATTCCTGGCCTATTTATTTAGAGACTTTAATTTTTTCGCCTAATTAATTTAGACACTCTAACTGTCCGGGCCTTTACATTTAGAGACTCTAAGATTTTCGCCTTATTAATTTAGAGTCTCTAACAGTCCTGGCCTATTCATTTAGAGAGTCTAAGAATTTCGCCTTATTAATTTAGAGACTCATAATCTCCAGGCCTAAACCTTTAGAGACACTAAGATTTTCGTCTAATTAATTTAGAGACACTAACTGTTATGGCCTATTATTTTAGAAACACTAAGTTCTTAGCCTTATTAATTAAGAGACTAACTGTACTGGCCTATTCCTTTTGAGACTCAAATATTTTCGCCTTATTTTATTAGAGGCTCTAAATCTCCTGGCCTATTCCTTTAGAGACACTAAGAGTTTCGCCTTATTAATTTAGATACGCTAACTGTCCTGGCCTATTCCTTTAGAGACTCTAAGAGTTTCACCTTATTAATTTAGAGACTCTAACTGTCCTGGCCTATTACATTAGAGACTCTAAGAATTTCGCCTTATTATATTTGAGACTCTAAGATTTCTGGCCTATTTTTTTAAGGCCGCTAAGTGTTTGGACTTATTAATTTAGAGACCCTAACTCTCCTGGCTTATTGCTTTAGAGACTCTAAGAGTTTCGCCTTAATAATTTAGAGACTAACTGTAATGGCCTAATCCTTTAGAGACTCTAAGTGTTTCGCTTTATTAATTTAGAGACACTAACTGTCTTGGCCTATTCCTTTTGAGACTCTAAGGGTCTCGTCTTAATAAATTAGAGACACTAACTCTCCTGGCCTATTCATTTAGAGACTCTAAGTGTTTCGCCTTATTAATTTAGAGACACTAACTCTCCTGGCCTATTCATTTAGAGACTCTAAGAGTATCGCCTTATTAAATTAGAGACTCTAACTCTCGTGGCCTATTCTTTTGGAGACTCTAAGATTTTCGCCTTATTAATTTAGAGACTCTAACTGACATGGCCTATCCCTTTAGAGGCTCTAACAGTTTATTTAGAGACTCTAACACTCCTGGCCTATTCCTTTTGAGACCCTAAGAGTTTCGCCTTACAAATTTAGAGACTCTAAATCTCCTGGCCTATAACTTTAGAGACTCTAAATTTTCGAATTTTTAATTTAGAGATTCTAACAGTCCTGACCTATTACGTTAGATACTCTAAGTTTTTCGCCTTATTAATTTAAAAGCCCTAATTCTCCTGGCCTATTCCTTTAGAGACACTAAGATTTTCGCCTTATTAATGTAGAGACACTAAGTTTCTTGGCCTATAACTTTAGAGACTCTAATAGTTTCGCCTTATTAATTTAGAGACTCTAACTGTCCTGGCCTATTCCTTTAGAGACTCTAAGTTTTTCTCCTTATTAATTTAGAGACTCTAACTGTGCTGGCCTATTCCTTTAGAGAATAAAACTTTCGCGTAATTAATTTAGAGACACCAAAAGTCTTGGCCTATAACTTTAGAGACTCTAAGAGTTTCGCCTTATTAATTTAGAGACACTAAATATCCTGGCGTATTCCTTTAGAGACACTAAGCGTTTCGCCTTTTTAATTTAGAGACTCTAACTGACCTGGCCTATTATTTTGGAGATTCTAAGAGTTTCGCCTTATTAATTTAGAGCCCCTAACTGTCCTGCACTAATCCTTTAGAGACTGAGACTTTCCCCTTATTAATTTAGAGACACTAACTGTCGTGTCCTATTACTTTAGAGACTGTAAGAATTTCGCCTTATTAATTTAGAGACTCTAACTGTCCTGGCCTATCCCTTTAGAGACTCTAAGAGTTTCACTTTCTTAATTTAGAGACCCTAACAGTCTTGGTCTATTTCTTTAGAGACCCTAAGAGTCTCGACTTATTAATTTAGAGACTCTAACTCTCCTGGCCTATACCATTAGAGACTCTAAGATTTTCGCCTTATTAATTTAGAGTCTCTAACTTTCCTGGCCTGTACCTTTAGAGACTCTAAGAGTTTCGCCGTATTAATTTAGAGACTCTAACTGTACTGGCCTATTCCTTTGGAGACTCTAAGTATTTCGCCTTACTAATTTAGAGACACTAACTGAACTGGCCGATTCCTTTAGAGACACTAAGATTTTCGCCTTTTTAATTTACTGACATTAAATGTCCTGGCCTATACCTTTAGAGATTCTAAGTGTTTCGCCTTATTAATTTAGAGTCTCTAACTGTTTTGGCCTATTACTTTAAGGCTTCTAAGTGTTTCGCCTTATTAATTTAGGGACGCTTACTGTCCTGGCTTATTCCTATAAGGACTCTAAGAGTTTCGCCTTATTAAATTCGAGACACATACACTCGTGGCCTATTCCTTTAGGGACTCTAGGTGTTTCGCCTTAATAATTTAGAAACTCTAACACTCCTGGCCTCTACCTTTAGAGACTCCATGAGTTTCGACTTATAAATTTAGAGACACTAACTCTCCTGGCCTATTCCTTTAGAGACTCTAAGAGTTTCGCCTTATTAATTTCGATACTCTAACTGTCCTGGCATACTTCTTTAGAGACTCTAAGTGTCTCTCCTTATTAATTTAGAGACTCTAACTTTCCTGGCCTTTTCATTCAGAAACTCTAAGAATTTCGCCTTAATAATTTGGAGACACTAAAACTCCTGGCCTATTCCTTTCGAGACTGTAAGTATTTCGCCTTATTTATAAAGAGACATTAACTATCCTGGCCTATTCCTTTAGAGACTCTAAGAGTTTCGCCTTATTAATTTAGAGACTCTAACTGTCCTGGTCTATTTTTAGAGACTCTAAGTTTTTGGAGTTATTAATTTAGAGACACTGACTGCCCTGGCCTATTTCTTTAAAGACTCTAAGTCTTTCGCCTTATTAATTTAGAGACTCTAACTGTCCTGGCCTATTCCTTTAGAGACTCTATGAGTTTCGCCTTATTAATTTAGAGAATCTAACTGTCCTGGCCTATTCCTTTAGAGACTCTAAGAATTTCGCCTTATTAATTTAGAGACTCTAACAGTCCTGGCCTATTCCTTTAGAGACTCTAAGGATTTCGCCTTATTAATTTAGAGACTCTAACTCTCTTGGACTATTCATTTAGAGACACTAAGAATTTGGCCTTATTAATTTAGAGACACTAACACTTCTGGCCTAAATCTTTAGAGACTCTAAGATTTTCGCCTTATTAAATTAGAGACACTAACTGTCCTGGCGTATTCCTTTAGAGACAATAAGATTTTCGCCTTATTAATTTAGAGACTCTAACTCTCCTGGCCAATTCCTTTAGAGACACTAAAAATTTCGCCTTATTAATTTACAGACCCTAACAGTCCTGGCCTATTCCTTAAGAGACTCTAAGAAATTAGAGACTCTAAATCTCCTGGCCTATTCCTTTGGAGACACTAAGAGTTCCGCCTTATAAATTTAGAGACTCTAACTGTCCTGGCCTATTCCTTTAGAGACCCTAAAAGTTTCGCCTTATTTAATTTTGAGACTCTAACATTCCTGGTCTATTACCTTAGAGACTCTAAGGATTTCACCTTATTAATTTAGAGACTGTAACTGTCCTGGCCTAAAACGTTAGAGACACTATGTGTTTCGCCTTATTAATTTAGAGACGCTAACTGTACTGGCCTATTCCTTTAGAGACTCAAAGTGTTTCGCCTTATTAATTTAGAGACTCTAACTGTCCTGGCCTATTCCATTAGAGAATCTAAGAATTTCGCCTTATTAATTTAGAGACCCTAACTCTCCTGGCCTATTCCTTAAATACTCTAAGCGTTTCGCCTTATGAATTTAGAGACTCTAACTCTCTTGGCCTAAACCTTTAGAGACCCTAAGACATTCGCTTTATTAATTTAGAGACACTAACTGTCCTGGCCTATTCCTTTAGAGACTCAAAGCCTTTCGACTTATTAATTTCGAGAACCTAACTGTCCTGGTCTATTCCTTTAGAGACTCTAAGAATTTCGCCTTATTAATTTAGAGACTCTAAAAGTACTGGCCCATAAATTTAGAGACTCTAAGAAATTCCCCTTATAAATTTAGAGACTCTAACTCTCCTGGCCTATTCCTTTAGAGACACTAAGTGTTTCGCCTTATTAGTTTAGTGACACTAACACTACTGGCCTATTCCTTTAGAGACTCTAAGAGTTTCGTCTTATTAATTTAGAGACTCTTACAGTCCTGGCCTATTCCTTTAGAGACTCTAAGAATTTCGGCTTATTAATTTAGAGACACTAACATTCTTGGCCTATTCCTTTAGAGACTCTAAGAGTTTCGCCTTATTAATTTAGAGACCCTATCACTCCTGGCCTATTACTTTAGAGACTCTAAGTCTTTCGCCTTATTAATTTAGAGACTCTAAACCTCCTGGCCTAATACTTTGGAGACTCTAAGTTTTTCGCCTTATTAATTTAGAGACACACACTTTCCTGGCCTATTCCTTTAGAGACTCTAAGATTTTCGCCTTATTAATTTAGAGACACTAAATGTCCTGGCCTATTCCTTTAGGGACTCTAAGAGCTTCGCCTTATTAATTTAGAGACTCTAACAGTCCTGGTCTATTCCCTTATAGACACTAAGGATTTCGCCTTATTAATTTAGAGACTCTAACAGTCTTGGCCTATTCCTTTAGAGACTTTAATTGTTTCACCTTATTTATTTAGAGAATCTAATTCTCTTGGACTAGTCATTTAGAGACTCTAAGAGTTTCGCCTTATTAAATTAGAGACTCTAAATATCCTGGCCTATTCCTTTAGAGACACTAAGATTTTCGCCTTTTTAATTTACAGACATTAAATTTCCTGGCCTATACATTTAGAGACTCTAAGTTTTTCGCCTTATTAATTTAGAGGCTCTCTGTATACTGGCCTACTAATTTAAGGCCTCTAAGTGTTTCGCCTTATTAATTTAGGGACACTTACTTTACTGGCCTATTCCTATAAGGACTCTAAGAGTTTCGCCTTATTAATTTCGAGACACTTACACTCCTGGCCTATTCCTTTAGGGACTCTAGGAGTTTCGCCTTATTAATTTAGAGACTCTAACAATCTTGGCCTCTTCCTTTAGAGAGTCCATGAGGTTCGCCTTATAAATTTCGAGACACTAACTCTCCTGGCCTATTCCTTTAGAGACTCTAAGATTTTCGCCTTATTAATTTAGAGACTCTAACGGTCCTGGCATATTTCTTTAGACACTCTAAGTGTCTCTCCTTATTAATTTAGAGACTCTAACTTTCCTGGCCTATTCATTTAGAGACTCTAAGAATTTCGCCTTAGTAATTTATACACACTAACCCTCCTGGCCTATTCTTTTGGTGACTAAAAGTATTTCGGCTTATTTATAAAGAGACACTAACTGTCCTGGCCTATTGCTTTACAGACTCTAAGAGTTTCGCCTTATTAATTTAGAGACTATAACTGTAATGGTCTATTCCTTTAGAGACTCTAAGTGTTTCGAGTTATTAATTTAGAGACTCTGACTGTCCTGGCCTATTCCTTTAGAGACTCTAAATATTTCGCCTTATTAATTTAGAGGCTCTAACTGTCCTGGCCTATTTCTTTAGAGACTCTAAGAGTTTCGCCTTATTAATTTAGAGACACTAACAGTCCTGGCCTATCCCTTTAGAGACTCTTAGTGTTTCGCCTTATTAATTTAGAGACACTAACTGTCCTGGCCAATTCCTTTAGAGACTCTAAGAGTTTCGCCTTATAAATTTAGAGACTCTAAATTTCCTGGCCTTTTCCTTTAGAGACTCTAAGAGTTTCGCCTTATTAATTTAGAGACCCTAACTTTCCTGGCCTATTCCTTTAGAGACCCTAAGAGTTTCGCCTTATTAATTTAAAGACTCTAAATGTCCTGGCCTATTCCGTTAGAGACTCTATATGTTTCGCCTTATTAATTTGAGAACCTAACTGTCCTGGCCTATTCCTTTAGAGACTCTAAGAGTTTTGCCTTATTAATTTAGAGACTCTAACTGTTCTAGCCTATTCCCTTAGAGACTCTAAGCGTTTCGCCTTATTAATTTTGAGCCCTAACTGCCCTGCACTGTTCCTTTAGAGACTGAGACTTTCGCCTTATTAATTTAGAGACCCTAAATGTCCTGGCCTATTACTTTGGAGACACTAAGTGTTTCACCTTATTAATTTAGAGACCCTAATTGTCCTGGGCTATACTTTAGAGACCCTAAATGTTTCGCCTTATTAATTTAGAGACTCTAAATGTCCTGGCATATCCCTTTTGAGACTCTAAGATTTCCGCCTTATTAAATTACAGACACTAACATTCCTGGTTTATTCCTTTAGAGAATCTAAGAATTTCGACTTATTAATTTGGAGACACTAACTGTCCTGGCCTATTTCTTTAGAGACCCTAAGAGTTTCGCCTTATTAATTTAGAGACACTAACCTTCCTGGTCTATTCCTTTAGAGACTCTAAGAGTTTCGCCTTATTAATTTAGAGACTCTAACTCTCCTGGCCTATTATTTTAGAGACTCTAAGTGTTTCGCCTTATTAATTTGGAGACACTAACTGTCCTGGCCTATTTCTTTAGAGACTCTAAGAGTTTCGCTTTATTAATTTAGAGACTCTAAGTGTGCTGGCCTATTACTTTAGAGACTCTAGGAGATTCGCCTTATTAATTCAGGGACACTAACTGCCCAGGCCTATTCTTTAGAGACCCTAGGAGTTTCGCCTTATTAATTTAGAGACACTAACTGTCCTGGCCTATTACTTTGGAGACCCTAAGGGCTTCGCTTTATTAATTTAGAGACTCTAAATATCCTGGCCTATTCCTTTAGAGACTCTAAGTATTTCGCCTTATTAATTTAGAGACTCTAAATGTCCTGGCCTATTACTTTAGAGAATCTATGTTTTTTCGTCTTATTAATTTAGAGACTCTAATATTCCTGGCCTATTCCTTTAGAGACTCTAAGAGTGTCGCCTTCTTAATTTAGACTCTAAATGTCCTGGCCAATTACATTCTAGACTCTAACAGTTTCGCCTTTTTAAATTAGAGACACTAAATATCCTGGCCTATTCATTTAGAGACACTGAGGTTTTCGGCTTATTATTTTAGAGACCCTAACTGTACTAGCCTATCCCTTTAGAGACTCTAAGAATTTCGCCTTATTAATTTAGAGACACGAACTGTCCTGGAATATTTCTTTAGAGACTCTAAGAGTTTCGCCTTATTAATTTAGAGACTCTAACTGTCCTGGTCTAATCCTTTAGAGACACTAAGTGTTTCGCGTTATTAATTTACAGAATCTAACTGTCTTGGACTATTCCTTTATAGACTCTACGTGATTCACCTAATTAATTTAGAGACCCTAAATGTCCTGGCCTATTCCTTTAGAGACTATAAGAGTTTCGCCTTATTAATTTAGAGACACTAAATCTCCTGGCCTATTACTTTAAAGACTCTAAATTTTTGGCCATATTAATTTAGAGACTTTAATTGTCCTAGCCTATTCCTTTAGAGACTCAAAGAGTTTCTCCTTATTAATTTAGAGGCCCTAACTGTCCTGGCCTATTCCTTTAGAGAATCTAATTTTTTCGCCTTATTAATTAAGAGACTCTAACTGTCCTGGCCTGTTCCTTTAGAGACTCTAATAATTTCGCCTTATTAATTTAGAGACCCTAACTGTCCTGGTCTATTCCTTTAGAGACTCTAAGAGTTTCGCCTTAATAATTTAAAGGTACTTACAATTCTGGCCTATTCCTTTAGAGACTCTAAGTGTTTCGCCTTATCAATTTAGAGACACTAACAGTCCTGGCCTATCCCTTTCGAGACTCTAAGTGTTTCGCCTTATTAATTTTGAGACTCTAACCGTCCTGGCCTAATTCTGTAGAGACTCTAAGTCTTTCGCCTTTTTAATTTAGAGACACAAACTTTCTTGGCCTATTCCTTTAGAGACACTAAGAGTTTCTCCTTATTAATTAAGAGACACTAACAGTCCTGGCCTATTCCTTTAGAGACTCTAAGTGTTTCGCCTTATTAATTTTGAGACCCTAACAGTCGTGCACAATTCCTTTAGAGACTGAGTCTTTCGCCTTAATAATTTAGAGAATCTAACTGCCCTGGCTTATTCCTTTAACGCTTCTAAGTATTTCGCCTTATTAATTTAGAGACTCTAAATCTCCTGGCCTATTGCTTTAAGGCCTCTAAGAGTTTCGCATTATTAATTTGCAGACTCTAACACTCCTGGCCTATTTCTTTAGAAAATCTAGGATTTTCGCCTTATTAATTTTGAGACCCTAACTGTCCTGGCCTATTCGTTTAGAGACTCCATGAGTTTCGCCTTATTAATTTAGAGACCCTAACTGTCCTGGCCTTTTCCTTTAGAGACTCTAAGTGTTTCGCCTTATTAATTTATAGACACTAAATGTCCTGGCCTATTTCATTAAAGAGTCTAAGGGTCTCGTCTCATTAATTTAGAGACTCTAACCCTCTTGACCTATACATTTAGAGATTCTAAGAATTTCGCCTTATTAATTTAGAGACTCTAACTCTCCTGGCCTATTCCTTTGGAGACTGTAAGTTTTTCGCCTTATTTATTTAGAGACACTAATTGTTCTGGCCTATTCCTTTAGAGACTTCAAGAGTTTCGCCTTATTAATTTAGAAACTCTAACTGTCCTGGCCTATAACTTTAAAGGCTCTAAGTGTTTCGCCTTATTAATTTAGAGACCCTAACTGTCCTGGCCTATTCCTTTAGAGACTCTAAGAAATTCGCCTTATTAATTTAGAGACCCCAACAGTCCTGGCCTATTCTTTTGGAGACTCTAAGGGTTTCGCTTTATTAATTTAGAGAACCTAACTGTCCTGGCCTTTTCCTTTAGAGACTCTAAGAGTTTGGCCTTATTAATTTAGAGACTCTAACTGTCCTGGCCTATGCCTTCATAGATCTAAGTGTTCCGCCTTATTAATTTATCGACTCCAAATTTCCTGGCCTATTCCTTTACAGACCCTAAGAGTTTCGCCTTTTTAATTTAGAAACACTAACTGTCCTGGCCTTTTCCTTTAGAGACTTATAAGAGTTTCGCCTTAATAATTTAGGGACACTAACAGTTCTGGCCTATTCATTTAGAGACTCTATGTGTTTCGCCTTATTAATTTGGAGACTCTAACTGTCTTGGCCTATTCCTTTAGAGACTCTAAGTGTTTCGCGTTATTAAATTAGAGACTCTAAATTTCCTGGAATATTTCATTAGAGACGCTAAGATTTTCGCCTTATTAATTTAGAGACCCTAACTCTCCTGGCCTATTCCTTTAGAGACTCTAAGAGTTTCGCCTTATTAATTCAGAGACTCTAACTGTCCTGGACTACTACTTTAGAGACTCTAAGTGTTTCGCCTTATTAATTTAGAGACACTAACTCTCCTGGCCTATTCCTTTTGAGTATCTAAGATTTTGGCCTTATTAAATTAGAGACTCTAACTCTCCTAGCCTATTACTTTAGAGATCACAATTGTTTCGCCTTACAAATTTAGAGACTCTAAATCTCCTGGCCTATAACTTTAGAGACTCTAGTTTATCGACTTTCTAATTTAGGGAACCTAACTCTCCTGGCCTATTACTTTAGAGACTATAATATATTTGCCCTATTAATATAGTGACTGTAACTGTCCTGGATTGTTCCTTTAGAGACCCTAAGATTTTCGCCTTATTAAATTAGATTAACTAACAGTCCTGGCCTTTTCCTTTAGAGATCCTAATAGTTTCGCCTTATTAATTTAAAGAGTATAACTGTCCTGTCCTATTAATTTAGAGACTCTAAGAGATTCGCCTTATTAATTTTGAGCCCTAACTGTCCTGCACTACTACTTTAGAGACTGAGACTTTCGCCTTATTAATTTAGAGACTGTAACGGTCCTGGCCTATTACTTTAGAGACTCTAAGAGTTTCGCCTTATTAATTTAGAGACTCTTACTTTCCTGGGCTATTCCTTTAGAGACACTATAAGTTTCGCCTTATTAATTTAGAGATTCTAACAGTCCTGGCCTATAACATTAGGGACTCTATGAGTTCCGCCTTATTAATTTAAAGACTCTAACTCTCCTGGCCTATTCCTTTAGAGACACTAAGTGTTTCGCCTTATTAATTTAGAGACTCTAGCTGTCCTGTCCTATACATTTAGAGACTCTAAGTTTTTCACCTTATTAATTTAGAGACACTAACAGTCCTGGCCTATTACTTTAAAGACTCTAAGAGATTCGCCTTATTAATTTAGAGACCCTAACCGTCCTGGCCTATTCCTTTAGAGACACTATGAGTTTCGCCTTATTAATTTAGAGACTCTAACATTTATTGACTAATCCTTTAGAGACTCTAAGTGTTTCGCCTTATTAATTAGAGACTCTAATTGCCCTGGCCTATATTTAGAGACTCTAAGATTTTCGAATTATTATTTTAGACACACCAACTGTCCTGGCCTATTACTTTCGAGACTCTAGGAATTTCGCCTTATTAATTTAGAGAATCTAACTCTCTTGGCCTATCACTTTAAGGCCTCTAAGTGTTTCGCCTTATTAATTTAGAGACTCTAATCTCCTGACCTATTCCTTTAGAGACTCTAAGAGATTCGCCTTATTAGTTTAGAGACTCTAACTGTCCTGGCCTATTCCTTTAGAGACTCTAAGATTTTCGCCTTATTAATTTAGAGACCCTAACGGTCCTGGCCTAATTCTTTAGAGACTCTATGAATTTCGCCCTATTAATTTAGAGACACTAACTCTACTGGCCTATTCTTTACAGACTCTAAGAATTTTGCCGTATTAATTTAGAGACTCTAACTGTCCAGGCCCATTCCTTTAGAGACTCTAAGATTTTCGCCTTATTAATTTGGAGACACTAAATTTCCTGGCCTATTCCTTTAGAGACTCTAAGAGTTTCGCCTTATTAATTTAGAGACTCTAACTGTCGTGGCCTATTCCTTTAGAGACCCTAAGAGTTCCGCCTTATTAATTTAGAGACTCTAACTCAACTGGCCTATTCCTTTAGAGACTCTAAAATTTTCGCTTTATTAATTTAGAGACTCTAACAGTCCTGGCCAATTCCTTTAGAGACACTAAAAGCTTCGCCTTATTAATTTAGAGATTCTAACTTTCCTGGCCTATTCCCTTAGAGACTCTAAAAATTTCGCCTTATTATTTTAGAGACACTAACTGTCCTGGCCTATTACCTTACAGACTCTAAGAGATTCGCCTTATTAATTTAGATATTCTAACTGTCCTGGCCTATTCTTTAGAGAGTCTAAGAGCTTCGCCTTATTTATTTAGAGATTCTAACTTTCCTGGCCTATTCCCTTAAAGACTCTAAGTATTTCGTCTTATTATTTTAGAGACCCTAACTGTCCTGGCCTATTACTTTAGAGACTCTAAGAGATTCGCCTTATTAATTTAGAGAATCTAACTGTCCTGGCCTATTCCTTTAGAGACTCTAAAATTTTCGCCTTATTAATTTAGAGACTCTAACTGTCTTGGCCTATAACTTTAGAGACTCTAATTTTTTCGCCTTATTAATTTAGAGACACTAACTCCCCTGGCCGATTCCATTAGAGACTCTAAGTGTTTCGCCTTATTAATTTAGTGGCTCTAAATTTCCTGGCCTCTAAATTTAGAGACTCTAAGTGTTTCGCCTTATTAATTTAGAGACACTAAGAGCCCTGGCCTATTACTTTAAGGCCTCTAAGTGTTTCGCGTTATTAATTTAGAAAATCTAAATGTCCTGGCCTATCCCTTTAAGGCCTCTAAGAGTTTCGCCTTATTAATTTCGAGACACTAACACTCTTGGCCTAATCCTTTAGAGCCACTAGGAGTTTCGCTTTATTAATTTAGAGACTCTAACAGTCCTGGCCTATTCCTTTAGGGAATCCATGTGTTTCGCCTTATTAATTTAGGGACTCCAACTGTCCTGGCCTATTCCTTTAAAGACTCTATGAGTTTCGCCTTATTGATTTAGAGAATCTAACTGTACTGGTCTATTTTTTAGAGACTCTAAAAGTCTAGCCTTATTAATTTTGAGACTCTAACTGTCCTGGCCTAATCATTTAGAAACTCTAAGTATTTCGCCTTATTAATTTAGAGACTGTAACTGTCCTGGTCTATTCCTTTAGAGACTATAAGAGTTTCGCCTTATTAATTTAGAGAATCTAACTCTCCTAGCCTATTCTTTAGAGACTCTAAAAGTTTCGCCTTATTAATTTAGAGACTCTAATTGTCTTGGCCTATAACTTTAGAGACTCTAAGTTTTTCGCCTTATTAATTTAGAGACACTAACTCCCCTGGCCGATTCCATTAGAGACACTAAGATTTTCTTCTGGCCTATCCTTTAGAGACTTAAAAATTTTCGCCTTATTAATTTAGAGACTCTAACTGTCCTGGCCTATATCTTTAGAGACCATAAGGTTTTCGCCTTATTAATTTAGAGACTCTAACACTCCTGGCCTATTCCTTTAGAGAGACTAAGGATTTCGCCTTATAAATTTAGAGACTCTAACAGTCCTGGCCTATTCCTTTAGAGACTCTAAGAGTTTCGCCTTATTAATTTAGAGACCCTAACTGTCCTGGCCTATTCCTTTAGATACTCTATTATTTTCGACTTATTATTTTAGAGACTCTAACTCTCCTGGCCTATTACTTTAGAGACTCTAAGACTTTCGCCTTATTAATTTAGAGACTCTAAGATTCCTGACCTATTCCTTTAGAGACTCTAAGATTTTCGTCTTATTAATTTAGAGTCTCTAACTCTCCTGGCCTATTCCTTTAGGGACTCTCAGAGATTCGCCTTATTAATTTAGAGACCCTAACTGTCCTGGCCTATTTTTTAGGGACCCTAAAATTTTCGCCTTATTAATTTAGAGACTCTAACTGTCCGGGTCTATCATTTATAGACTCTAAGAATTTCGCCTTAATAGTTTAGAGACTGTAAATCTCCTGGCCTATTCTTTAGAGACACTAAGTGTTTCAACTTATTAATTTAGAGACCCTAACTGTCCTGGCCTATTCCTTTAGAGACACTAAAAATTTGGCCTTATTAAATTAGAGACCTTAAATGTCCTAGCCTATTTTTTAGAGACTCTAATGTTTTGGCCTTATTCATTTAGAGACTGACTGTCCTGGCCAATTCCTTTAGAGGCTCTAAGGGTTTCGCATTATTAATTTAGAGACCCTATCTCCCCTGCACTATTCCTTTAGAGACTGAGACCTTCGCCTTATTAATTTAGAGACCCTAACATTCTTGGCCTGTTCATTTAGAGAACCTAAGATATTCGCCTTATTAATTTAGAGACTCTAAATGTCCTGGCCTAATTCTTTAGAGACTCTAAGAGATTCACCTTATTCATTTAGAGACTCTAAATGTCCTGGCCTATTCCTTTAGAGACTCTAAGTGTTTCGCCTTATTAATTTAGAGACTCTAACTGTCCTGGCCTAAACTTTACAGACGCTAAGTGTTTCGCCTTATTAATTCCGAGACACAAAATTTCCTGGCCTATAACTTTAGAGACTCTAAGAGATTCGCCTTTTTAATTTAGAGACTCTAACTGTCCTGGCCTATTCCTTTAGAGACTCTAATTTTTTCGCCTTATTAATTTAGAGACTCTAACTGTCCTGGCCTATTCCTTATGAGACTCTAAGTTTTCCGCCTTATTAAATTAGGGACTCAAACTCTCCTATCCTATTACTTTAGTGATCACAAGTTTTTCGCCTTACAAATTTAGAGACTCTAAATCTCCTGGCCTATGAACTTAGAGACTCTAGATTTTCGACTTTTTAATTTAGAGACTCGAATTCTCCTGGCCTATTACTTTAGAGACTATAATATTTTCGCGCTATTAATATAGAGACTGTAACTGTCTTGTCTTGTTCCTTTAGAGAACTTAAGAATTTCGCCTTATTAATTTAGATTCCCTAAGAGTCCTGGCCTATTCCTTTAGAGACTCTAAGAGTTTCGCCTTATTAAATTAGAGAATTTAACTGTCCTCTCCTATTCCTTTAGAGACTCTAAGACTTTCGCCTTATTAATTTTTAGCCCTAACTGTCCTGTACTATTCCTTTAGAGACTGAGACTTTCGCCTTATTAATTTAGAGACCCTAACAGTCTTGGCCTAATACCTTAGAGACCCTAAGTGTTCGCCTTATTAATTTAGAGACCCTAACTGTACTGAGCTAATACTTTAGAGACTCTAAGTGTTTCGCCTTATTCATTTAGAGACTCTAAAAGTCCTGGCCTATCACTTTAGAGACCCTAATAACACCGCCTTATTAATTTAGAGACTCTAAATCTCCTGGCCTATTCCTTAAAGACTCTAAGAGTTTCGCCTTATTAAATTAGAGACTATAACTGTCCTGGCCTATACATTTAGAACTCTAATTGATTCGCCTTATTAATTTTGAGACACTAACTGTCCTGGCCTATACCTTTAGAGACCCTAATTGTTTCGCCATATTAATTTAGAGACTCTAACATTCCTGGCGTATTCCTTTAGAGAATCTAAGAGTTTCGCCTTATTAATTTAGAGACACTAACTGTCCTGGCCTATTCCTTTAGAAATCCTAAGATTTTCGCCTTATTAATTTAGAGACTCTAACTGTCCTGTCCTCTTCTTTAGAGATTCTAAGAGATTCAACTTATTAATTTAGAGACTCTAACTGTCCTGGCCTATTCATTTAGAGACTCTACGATTTTCGCCTTATTAATTTCGAGACTCTAACTGTCCTGGCCTATCACTTTAAGGCCTCTAAGAGTTTCGCCTTATTAATTTAGAGACTCTAACTCTCCTGGCCTATTACTTTAGAGGCTCTAAGAATTACGCCTTATTAATTTAGAGACTCTAACTGTCATTTCCTAATCCTTTAGAGACTCTAAGATTTTCGCCTTATTAATTTAGAAACACTAACTGTCCTGGCCTATTCATTTAGAGACTCTAAGCGTTTGGCCTTATTAATTTAGAGACTATCTGTCCTGGCCTATTACTTTAGAGTCTCTAAGAGTTTCGCCTAATTAATTTGGAGACTCTAAATGTCCTGGCCTCTTCCTTTAGAGACTCTAAGTGTATTGCCTTATTAATTTAGAGACTGTAAATATCCTGGCCTATTTTTTAGAGACACTAAGTACTTCGCCTCATTAATTTAGAGATTCTAACAATCCTGGACTATTCCTAAAGAGACTCTAAGAATTTCGACTTATTAATTTAGAGACTAACTGTCCTAGCCTTTTCCTTTAGAGACACTAAGATTTTCGCCTTATTAATTTAGAAACACTAACTGTCCTGGCCTATTCCTTTAGAGACTGTAAGAGTTTCGCCTTATTAATTTAGAGATCCTAACAGTTCTGGCCTATTCCTTTGGATAATCTAAGAGATTCGCCTTATTAGTTTAGAGACTCTAACTGTCCTGGCCTATTCCTTTAGAGACACTAAGAGTTTCGCTATATTAATTTAGAGATTCTAACTGTCCTGGCCTATTTCTTTAGAGAGTCTAAGAGTTTAGCCTTATTAATTTAGAGACTCTAACTGTCTTGGCCTATTCCTTTGGAGACTCTAAGTATTTTGCCTCATTAATTCAGAGACTCTAATTCTCTTGGCCTATTCCATTAGAGACTTTAAGCGTTTCGCCTTATTAATTTAGAGACTGTAACAGTCCTGGCCTTTTCGTTTAGAGACTCAAAGTGTTTCGCCTTATTAATTTAGAGACCCTAACCCTCCTTGCCTAATCTTTTAGAGACTCTTAAATTTCGCCTTATTAATTTAGAGACACTAACTCTCCTAGCCTATTCCTTTATACCCTCTAAGAATTTCGCCTTATTAATTTAGAGACCCTAACTGACCTGGCCTATTCCTTTAGAGACTCAAAGATTTTCGCCTTATTAATTTAGAGACACTAAACGTTCTGGCCTATTCCTTTAGAGAATCTAAGGTATTCGCCTTATCAATTTAGAGACTCTAACTGTTCTGGCCTATTCCTTCCGAGACTCTAAGAGTTTCGCCTTATTAATTTAGAGACTCTAACATTCCTTACCTATTCCTTTAGAGACAAATCATTTTCGCCTTATTCATTTAGAGACTCTAACAGTCCTGGCCCAATACGTAAGAGACTCTAAGTGTTTCGCCTTATTAATTTAGAGTCTCTAACTCTTCTGGCCTATTCCTTTTGAGACCATAAAAATTTCGCCTTATTAATTTAGAGACTTTAAAACTCCTAGTCTATTCCTTTAGAGATCAAAAGAGTTTCGCCTTACAAATTTAGAGAATCTAATTCTCCTGGCCTATAACTTTAGAGACTCTATAGTTTCGAATTTTTAATTTAGAGACTCTAAATGTCCTGGCCTACTCCTTTAGAGAATATAATAATTTCGCTCTATCTATATAGAGACGGTAACTCTCCTGGCTTGTTCCTTTAGAGACACTAAGACTTTCACCTTTTTAATTTAGATTCCCCAACAGGCGTGGCCTATTCCTTTAGAGACTCTAAGAGTTTCGCCCTATTAATTTAGAGACTCTAACTGACCTGGCCTAATAATTTAAAGACTCTAAGTGTTTCGGCTTATTAATTTTGAGCCCCAATCTGTCCTGCACTATTCCTTTAGAGACTGAGACTTCCACCTTATTAATTTAGAGTCTCTAACTGTCCTGGCCTATTACTTTAAGTACTGTAAGTGTTTCGCCTTATTAATTTAGAGACCCTAACTCTCCTGTCCTATTCCTTTAGAGACTCTATGAGAATCGCCTTATTAATTTAGAGACTCTAATTGTCTTGGTCTATTCCTTTAGAGACTCTATGAATTTCGCCTTATTAATTTAGAGACTGTAACTGTCCTGGCCTATTCCTTTAGAGACACTTAGTGTTTCGTCATATTAATTTAAAGAAACTAACTGTCCTGGCCTATTCCTTTAGAGAGTATAAGGTTCTCGCCTTATTTATTTAGAGACACTAACTGTCCTGGCCTATTCCTTTAGAGTCTCTAAGAGTCCGCTTTATTAGTTTAGAGACACTCTCTGTCCTGGCCTATTCCTTTAGAGACTCTAAGAGATTCGCCTTATTAATTTAGAGACTCTAACTGTCCTGGCCTATTACTTTAGAGACTCTAAGTGTTTCGCCTTATTAATTTAGAGAATCTAACTCTCCTGGCCTATTCTTTTAGAGACTCTAAGCGTTTCGCCTTATTAATTTAGAGACACTAACTGTCATAGCCTATTCCTTTAGAGACTCTAAGGGTTTCGCCTTATTAGTTTAGAGACTCTAACAGTCCTGGCCTGTTCCTTTAGAGACTCTAAGTCTTTCGCCTTATTAATTTAGAGACTCTAACTCTCCTGGCATATACCCTTAGAGTCACAAAGTGTTTCGCCTTATTAATTTAGAGTCTCTATCTGTTTTGGCCTATTCCTTTAGAGACTCTAAGTGTTTCGCCTTCTTAATTTAGAGACTCTAACTGTCCTGGCCTATTCCTTTAGAGACACAAATAGTTTCGCCTTATTAATTTAGAGACTCTAACTGTCCCGGCCTATTCCTTTTGAGACTCCAAGTGTTTCGCCTTATTAATTTAGAGACACTAACTGACTAGGCCTATTTATAATTTAGAGACTCTAACTGTCCCGGCCTATTCCTTTTGAGACTCTAAGTGTTTCGCCTTATTTATTTCGAGACACTAACTGACTAGGCCTATTTATTTTGAGTGTTTCGCCTTATAAATTTAAAGACTCTAACTCTCCTGGCCTATTTATTTAGAGCCTCAAATTTTTCGCCTCATTAAATTAGAGACTCTAACTGTCCTGAACTATTCCTTTAGAGACTCTAAGAGTTTCGCCTTATTAATTTATAGACTCTAACTGTACTGGTCTATTCCTTTAGATACTCTAAGAGATTCGCCTTATAAATTTAGAGAATCTATCTGTCCTTGCCTATTTCTTTAGAGACTCTATGAGTTTCGCCTTATTAATTTAGAGACCCTAAATGTCCTGGCCTATTCCTTTAGAGACTCTAGGAGTTTCGCCTTATTAATTTAGAGATTCTAACTGTCCTGGCCTATCCCTTTAGAGACACTAATTGTTTCGCCTTATTAATTTCGAGGCTCTAACTCTCCTGGTCTATTCCTTTAGAGACACTATGAGTTTCGCCTTATTAATTTAGAGACTCTAACGCTCCTGGCCTATTCTTTAGAGAATCTAATTTTTTCGCCTTAATAATTTAGTGACTCTAACTGTCCTGTCCTATAACTTTAGAGACTCAAAGAGAATCGCCTTATTAATTTAGAGCCCCTAACTCTCCTGCACTATTCCTTTACAGGCTGAGACTTTCGCCGTATTAATTTAGAGACACTAACTGTCCTGGCCTATTCCTTAGGGATTCTAAGAGTTTCGCCTTAATAATTTAGAGACTCTAACGTTCCTGGCCTATTCCTTTAGAGAATCTAAGAGATTCGCCTTATTGATTTAGAGCCACTAAATTTCCTGCACTATTCCTTTAGAGACTGAGACTTTCGCTGTATTAATTTAGAGACCCTAAGAGTCCTGGCTTAGTTCTTTAGAGACTCTAAGTGTTTCGCCTTATTATTTTAGTGAATCTAACTGTCCTGGCCTAAAACTTTAGAAACTTAAAGATTTTCGCCTTATTAATTTTGAGACTCTAACTGTCCTGGCCTATTCCTTTAGGGACTCTAAGAGTTTCACCTTATTAATTTAGAGCCCCAAAATATCCTGCACTATTCCTTTACAGACTGGGACTTTCGCCTTATTAATTTAGAGACTCTAACGGTCCTAGCCTATTCCTGTAGAGACTCTAAGTGTTTCACCTTATTAATTTAGTGCCCCTAACTGTCCAGCACTATTCCTATAGAGACTGAGACTTTCGTCTTATTAATTAAGAGACTCTAACTGTATTGGTCTAAACTTTTAGAGATTCTAAGAGTTTCGCCTTATTAATTTAGAGAACCTAACGGTCCTGGCCCAAACCTCTAGAGACTCTAAGTGTTTCGCTTTATTAATTTAGAGACTCTAACTCTCCTGGCCTAATCCTTAGAGACACTAAGAATTTAGCCTTATTAATTTAGAGACTTTAACTGTATTGGCATATTCCTTTAGGGACTCTAAGTGTTTTGCCTTATTAATTTAGTGTCACTAAATGTCCTGGCCTATTCCTTTAGAGACTCTAATAGTTTCGCCTTATTAATTTACAGACTCTAACTGCCCTGGCATATTCTTTAGAGACTCTAAGAGATTCGCCTTATTAATTTAGAGACACTAACTGTCCTGGCCTAATCCTTTAGAGACACTAAGAATTTCGCCTTATTAATTAAGAGATTCTAACTTTCCTGGCCTATACCTTTAGAGATTCTAAGAGTTTCGCCTTATTAATTTAGAGACCCTAACTGTCCTGCACTATTCCTTTAGAGACTGAGATTTTCAACGTATTAATTTAGAGACCCCAAATGTCCTGGCCTATTCCTTTAGAGACTCTAAGTGTTTCGCCTTATTAATTTAGAGATTGTAACTGTCCTGGCCTATTCTTTTAGAGACTCTAAGAGATTCGACTTATTAATTTAAAGCCCCTAACTGTCCTGCACTATTCCATTAGAGACTGAGGCTTTCGCCGTATTAATTTAGAGACTCTAAGTGTCCGGGCCTATTTCTTTTGAGACTCTAAGAAATTCGCCATATTATTTTAGAGACTCTAACTCTCCTGGCATATTCCTTTAGAGACTTTAATAGTTTCGCCTTATTAATTTAGGGACTCTAACTGCCCTGGCCTATTCCTTTAGAGACTCTAAGAGATTCACCTTATTAATTTAGAGCCCTAATTTTCCTGCACTATACCTTTAGAGACTGAGACTTTCGCCTTATTAATTTAGAGACTCTAACTGCCCTGGCCTATTACTTTAGGGCCTCTAAGAGTTTCAACTTATTAATTTAGAGACCCTAACTGTCTTGTACTATTCCTATAGAGACTGAGGCTTTCTCCTTATTAATTTAGAGACTCTCACTGTCTTGGCCTATTACTTTCGAGACTCTAAGAGTTTGGCCTTATTAATTAAGAGACCCTAACTCTCCTGGCCTATTTCTTTACAGCATCTAAGAGTCTCGTCTTATTAATTTAGAGACTCTAACTGTCCTGGCTTATGCCTTTAGAGACTCTAAGAATTTCGCCTTATTAATATAGAGACTCTAAATGTCCTGGGCTAAGCCTTTAGAGATTCTAAGTGTTTCGCCTTATTAATTTAGAGACTCTAACTGTCCTGGACTAATCCTTTAGCGAATCTAAGGGTTCCGCCTTATTAATTTAGAGACTCTAACTGTCCTGGCCTATTCCTTTAGAGATTCTAATAGTTTCACCTTTTTAATTTAGGGGCTCTAACTGTCCTGGCCTATTCCTTTAAAGACTCTAAGAGTTTCGCATATTAATTTAGACACACTAACTGTCCTGGACTATTAATTTAGAGAGCCTAAGTGTTTCGCCTTATTAATTTAGAGACTCTAACAGTCCTGGCCTATTCGTTTAGAGACACTAAGAGTTTCGCCTTATTAATTTAGAGACGCTAACTATCCTGGCCTATACATTTAGAGACTCTAAGATTATCGCCATATTAATTTAGAGACTCTAACTGTATTGGCCTATTCCTTTAGAGACTCTAAGTGTTTCGCCTTATTAATTTAGAGACTCTAAATATCCTAGCCTATAACTTTAGAGACTCTAAAATTTTCGCCTTTCTAATTTAGAAACTCTAAATCTCATGGCCTATACCTTTAGAGACACTAAGAGTTTCGCCTTATTAATGTAGAGAATCTAACCCTTCTGACCTATTTGTTTAGAGAATGTAAAAATTTCGCCTTATTAATTTAGAGACACAAGCTCCCCTGGCCTATTCCTTTAGAGATTTTAAGAGTTTCGCCTTATTAATTTAGAGACTCTAACTGTCCTGGACTTTTCCTTTAGACACTCTAAGAGTTTCGCCTTATTAATTTAGAGACTCTAAATGTCCTTGCCAATTCCTTTAGAGACTCTTAGAGATTCGCCTTATTAATTTAGAGACACTAACGTTACTGGCCTCTTCCTTTAGAGACACTAAGAATTTCGCCTTATTAATTTAGAGACTCTAATTCTCCTGGCCTATTCCTTTAGGGACTCTAAGGATTTCGCCTTATTAATTTAGAGATTCTAACTGCCCTGGCCTATTCCTTTAGAGACTCTAAGATTTTCGCCTTATTAATTTAGAGACTATAACTGCCCTGGCCTATTCCTTTAGATAATCTAAGAGTTTCGCCTTATTAATTTAGAGCACCTAACTGTCCTGCACTATTCCGTTAGGGACTCTAAGTGTTTCGCCATATTAATTTAGAGACCCTAACTGTCCAGGCCTATTCCCTTAGAGTCTCTAAGTTTTTCGCCTTATTAATTTAGAAACTATAACTGTAATGGCCTATAACTTTAGAGACTTTAAGAGTATCGCCTTATTAATTTAGAGAATCTATCTCTCCTGGCCAAATCCTTTGGAGACTCAAAGCGTTTCACCTTATTAATTTAGAGCCCCTAACTGTCCTGCACTATTCCTATAGAGACTGAGACTTTCGCCTAATTAATTTAGAGACTCTATGTGTAATGGCCTAATCTTTAGAGACTCTAAGTGTTTCGACTTATTAATTTAGGGACTCTAACTTTCCTGGCCTATTCCTTTAGAGCCTCTAATAATTTCGTCTTATTACTTTAGAGACGCTAACTGTCCTGGCTTATCCCTTTAGAGACTCAAAGATTTTCGCCTTATTAATTTAGAGACTCTAAATGTACTGGCCTATTTCTTTAGAGACTCTAAGAGATCCGCGTTATTAATTTCGAGACTCTAACTGTCCTGGCCTATATCTTTAGAGAATCTAAGTGTTTCACCTTATTAATTTCGAGACTCTAACAGTCCTGGCCTATTCCTTTAGAGACTCTAGATTTTCGCCTTATTAATTTAGAGATTATAACAGTCCTGGCCTATTCCTTTAGAGAATCTAAGTGTTTCGCCTTATTAATTTAGAGACCCTAACTGTCCTGGCCTATTCCCATAGAGACACTAAGAGTTTCGCCTTATTAATTTAGATACCCTAACAGTTCTGGCCTATTCCTTTAGAGACTCTAAGAGTTTCGCCTTATTAAATTAGAGACTCTAAATGTCCTGGCCTATACCTTTAGAGACACTAAGAGTTTCGCCTTATTAATTTAGAGACTCTAACAGTCTTGGCCTATTTATTTAGAGACCCTAAGATTTTCGCCTTATTAATTTAGAGACTCTAACTGTCCTGGCGTTTTCCTTAGAGACACTAAAAGTTTCGCCTTATTAATTTAGAGACTCTAATTTTCCTGAACTATTCCTTTTGAGACTCTAAGAGTTTCGCCTTATTAATTAATAGACTCTAACCCTCCTAGCCTATTCCTTTAGAGATCACATGAGTTTTGCCATACAAATTTAGAGACTCTAAATCTCCTGGCCTATAACTGAAGAGACTCTAGTGTTTCGACTTTTTCATTTAGAGACTCTAACGGCCTTGGCCTATTCCTTTAGAGAATATAATATTTTTGCGCTATTAATATAGAGACTGTAACAGTCCTGGCTTGTTCCTTTAGAGAACCTAAAACTTTCGCCTTATTAATTTAGATTCCCTAACAGTCCTGCCCTATTCCTTTAGAGAATCTATGAGTTTCGCCTTATTAATTTAGAGACTCTAACAGTCCTGGCCTATTACTTTAGAGACTCTAAGAGTTTCGCCTTATTAGTTTAGAGCCCCTAACTGTCCTGCACAATTCTTTTAGAGACAGTGACTTACGCCTTATTAATTTAGAGACCTAACTGTCATGGCCTATTACTTTAAAGACTCTAAGAGATTCGCCTTTTTAAATAACTTTAGAGACTCTAAGTGTTTCGCCTTATTAATTAAGAGAATCTAAATGTCCTGGCCTATTCCTTTAGAGACTGTAAGTGTTTCGCCGTATTAAATTAGAGACTCTAAATATCCTGGCCTCTACTTTTAGAGACACTAAGAGTTTCGCATTATTAATTTAGAGACTCTAACTGTCCTGGCCTATTCCTTTTGAGACTTTAAGGGTTTCGCCTTATTAATTTAGAGACTCTAACACTCCTAGCCTATTCCTTTAGAGACCACAATGTTTTTGCCTTATAAATTTAGAGACTCTAATTCTCCTGGCCTATAACATAAGAGACACTATGGTTTCGACTCTTTAATTTAGAGACACTAAATGTCCTGGCCTATTACTTTAGAGACTCTAATATTTTCGCGCTAATAATATAGGGACTGTAACTGTCCTCGCTAGTTCCTTTAGAGACCCTAAGGCTTTCGCCTTATTAATTTAGATTCCCTAACTCTCCAGGCCTATTTTTTAGAAAATCTAAGATTTTGGCCTCATTAATTTAGAGCCCCTAACTGTCCTGCACTATTACTTTAGAGAATGAGACTTTCGCCCTATTATTTTAGAGACCCTAAATGCCATTGCCTATTAATTTAGAGCCTCTAAGTGTTTCGCCTTACAAAAATTAGAGACTCCAAACCTCCTGGCCTATTCATTTAGAGACTCTAATCGTTTCGCCTTATTAATTTAGAGACTCTATCTGTCCTGGCCTATTTCTTTAAAGACTCTAAGTTTTTCGCCATATTAATTTAGAAACTCTAACTGTCTTGGCCTATTCCTATAGAGACTCAAAGATTTTCTCCTTATTAATTTAGAGACACTAACTGTCTTGGCCAATTCCTTTAGAGACTCTAAGATTTTCGCCTTATTATTTTAGAGACCTTAACTGTCCAGGCCTATTCCTTTAGAGACTCTAAGAGTTTCGCCTTATTAATTTACGGACTCTAACTCTCCTGGTCTATTCCTTTAGAGACTCTAAGAGTTTGGTCTTATTAATTTAGAGACTCTAACTGTCCTGGTCTATACTTTTAGAGACTCTAAGAGTTCCGCCTTATTAATTTAAAGACCCTAACTGTCGTTGCTTATTCCTTTAGAGAATCTAAGATTTTCGCCTTATTAATTTAGAGACTCTAACTGGTCTGGCCTATTCCTTTAGAGAATCTAAGAGTTTCGCCTTATTATTTTAGAGACACAAACTTTCCTGGCCTATTCCTTTAGAGACTCTAAGTGTTTCGCCTTATTAATTTAGAGACACTAACTGACCTTTCCTATTCCTTTAGAGACTGTAAGTTTTTCGCCTTATTAATTTAGAGATTCTAACTGTCTTGGCCTATTCCTTTACAGACTCTAAGTGTTCTGCCTTATTAATTTAGAGACTCTAAATGTCCTGGCATTTTCCTTTAGAGGCTCTAATTTTTTCGCCATATTAATTTAGAGACTGTAACTGTCCTGGACTATTCCTTTAAAGACTCTAAGAGTTTCTCCTTTTTAATTTAGGGACACTAACTGTCCTGGCCTATTTCCTTAGAGACTCTAAAAGTTTCGCCTTATTAATTTAGGGACTCTAAATGTCCTGGCCTATTACTTTAGAGACACTAAGAGTCTCGCCTTATTAATTTAGATACTCTAACTGTCCTGGCCTTATTCCTTTAGAGACTCTAAAATTTTCGCCTTATTAATTTAGAGACACTAACAGTCCTGGCCTAATCCTTTAGAGACTATAAGAGTTTGGCCTTATTATTTTAGAAAATCTAACTGTCCTGGCCTAATATTTTAAGGCTTCTAAGAGTTACGCCTTATTAATTTAGGGACTATAACTGTCTTGGCCTATTCATTTAGAGACCCTAAGTGTTTCGCCTTATTAATTTAGAGACTCTAACTGTCCTGGCCTATTCTTTTAGAGACTCTATGAGTTTCGCCTTATTAATTTAGAGACTCAGTCACGGCCTATTACTTTAGAGACTCTAAGTGTTTCGCTTTATTAATTTAGAGAAACTAAATGTCATGGCCTTTTCCTTTAGAGACTCTAAGAGTCTCGCCTTATAAATTTAGAGATCCTAACTGCCCTGGCCTAATCCTTTAGAGACTCTAAGTGTTTCGCCTTATTAATTTAGAGACCCTAACAGTCCTGGCCTCTTCGTTTAGAGACTCTAAGAGCTTCGCCTTATTAATTTAGAGCCTCTAACTGTCCTGGACTATCCCTTTAGAAACACTAAGAATTTCGCCCTATTAATTTAGAGACTCTAACTGTTCTGGCCTCTTACTTTAGAGACTCTAAGTTTTTCTCCTTATTAATTTAGTTACTCTAACTGTCCAGGCCTATTCCTTTAGAGACTCTAAGTGTTTCGCCTTACTAATTTAGAGACACTAACGGTCCAGGTCTATTCCTTTAGAGACTCTAGGTGTATCGCCTTATTAATTTAGAGAACCTAACACCACTGGCCTATTTTTTTAACAGTCTAAGAATTTCGCCTTATTAATTTAGAGACTCTAAACTTCCTGGCCTATTCCTATAGAGAATCTAAGTGTTTCGCCTTATTAATTTAGAGACACTAACACTCCTGCCCTATTCCTTTAGAGACTCTAAGAGTATCGCCTTATTAATTTAGATACTCTAACTTTCCTGGCCTATTCTTTAGAGACTCTATGATTTTCGCCTTATTAATTTAGAGACACTAACTTTCCGGGCCTATTCCTTTAGAGACTCTAAGTTTTTCGCCATATTAATTTAGAGACACTAACAGTCCTGTCCTATTCCTTTAGAGACTTTAAATGTTTCGCCTTATTAATTTAGAGACTCTAACTCTCCTGGCCTATTCCTTTAGAGAATCTAATTTTTTCGCCTTATTAATTTAAAGACTCTAGCTCTCCTGGCCTATTCATTTAGAGACTGAAAGAGATTCATCTTATTAATTTAGAGACTCTAATTGTACTGGCCTATTTCTTTAGAGACCCTAAGATTTTCGCCTTATAATTTTAGTGACTCTAACTGTCTTGGCCTATAGCTGTAGAGACTCTAAGACTTTCGCCTTATTAATTTAGAGACTATAATTGTCCTGGCCTATTCTTTAGAGACTCTAAAATTTTCGCCTTATTAATTTAGAGACCCTAAATGGCCTGGTCTATTCCTTTAGAGACTCTAAGCGTTTCGTCTTATTAATTTAGAGACTCTAAATGTATTGGCCTATTTTTTAGAGAATGTAAGAGTTTCGCCTTATTAGTTTAGAGACTCTAACTGTCCTGGCCTCTACATTTAGAGACTCAAAGATTTTCGCCTTATTATTTTAGAGACTCTAACTGTCCTGGCCTATTCCTGTAGAGACTCTAAGACATTCGCCTTATTAATTTTGAGACTCTAATTGTCCTGGCCTAATACATTAGAGACACTAAGAGATTAGCCTTATTAATTAAGGGACTCTAACTGTCCTGGCCTATTCCTATTGAGACTCTAAGAGTTTCGCCTTATTAATTTAGAGACTCTAAATCTCCTGGCCTATTCCTTTAGAGACACTAAGAGATTCGCCTTATTAATTTAGAGACGCTAACTGTCCTGGCCTATTCCTTTAGAGGCTCTAAGAGTTTAACCTTATTAATTTAGAGACTGTAACTGTCCTGGCCTATTACGTTAGAGACACTAAGAATTTCGCCTTATTTTATTTGAGACTCTAATATTCCTGGCCTATTACTTTAAGGCCTCTAAGGGTTTCGACTTATTAATTTAGAGACACTAAATGAATTGGCCTATTACATTAGAGACATTAAGAGCTTTGCCTTATTAATTAAGAGACTCTAACTGTCCTGGCTTAATCCTTTAGAGACTCTATAAATTTCGCCTTATAATTTTAGAGACACTATGTGTACTGGCCTATTACTTTAGAGTCTCTAAGTGTTTGCTTTATTAAATTAGAGACACTAAATGTCCTGGCCTATTCCTTTAGAGACTCTTAGAGTCTTGTCTTAATAAATTAGAGACTCTAACTGTCCTGGCCTATTCATTTAGAGACTCTAAGTGTTTTGCCTTATTAATTTAGAGACATTAACTCTCCTGGCCTATTCATTTAGAGACTCTAAGTGTATCGCCTTATTAAATTAGAGGCTCTAACAGTCCTGGCCTATTCTTTTGGAGACTCTAAGTGTTTCGCCTTATTAATTTAGAGAACCTAACTGACCTGGCCTATCCCTTCAGAGGCTCTAAGTGTTTCGCCTTATTAATTTAGAGTCTCTAACACTCCTTGCCTATTTCTTTTGAGACCCTAAGATTTTCGCCTTACAAATTTAGAGACTCTAAGTCTCCTGGTCTATAAATTTAGAGACTCTAAATTTTCTAATTTTTAATTTAGAGAGTCTAACTGTGCTGATCTATTAAGTTAGAGACTCTTATTAATTTAAAGATCCTAACTCTCCTGGCCTATTCCTTTAGAGACACTAAGATTTTCGCCTTATTAATTTAGAGACCCTAATGTCTTGGCCTATAACTTTTGAGACTCTAATAGTTTCGCCTTATTAATTTAGAGACCCTAACTCTCCTGGCCTATTCCTTTAGAGACTCTAAGTGTTTCTACTTATTAATTTCGAGACTCTAACTGTCCTGGCCTATTAGTTTAGGGACTCAAAGTGTTTCACCTTATTAATTTAGAGACTCTAACTCTCCTGGCCTATTCCTTTAGAGACTAAAACTTTCGCCTAATTAATTTAGAGACTCTAAATGTCTTGGTCTATTCCTTTAGAGACTCTAAGATTTTCGCCTTATTAATTTAGAGACACTAAATATCCTGGCCTATTTCTTTAGAAACACTAAGCCTTTCGCGTTTTTAATTTAGAGAATCTAACTGTCCTGGCCTATAACTTTAGAGACTCTAAGAATAACGCCTTATTAATTTAGAGCCCCTAACTGTCCTGCACTATAACTTTAGAGACTGTAAGTTTTTCGCCTTATTAATTTAGAGACTCTAACTGTCCTGGCCCATTCTTTAGAGAGTCTAAGAGTTTCGCCTTATAAATATAGAGACTCTAACTGTACTGGACTATTGCTTTAGAGACTCTAAGTGATTCACTTTATTAATTTAGAGACTCTAACTGTCTTGGCCTATTTCTTTAGAGACCCTAAGGGTCTCGGCTTATTAATTTAGAGAACCAAACTGTCCTGGCCTATAACTTTAGAGACTCTAAGTCTTTCGCCTTATTAATTTAGAGACTCTAACTCTCTTGGCCTGTTCCTTTTGAAACTCTATTATTTTCGCCTTATTAATTTAGAGACACTAACTTTACTGGCCTATTCCTTTAGAGACTCTATGTGTTTCGATTATTAATTTAGAGACACTAACTTTCCTGGCCTATTCCTTTAGAGACTCTAGGAATTTCGCCTTATTAATTTGGAGACTCTAACACTCCTGGTCTATTACTTTAGAGACTCTAAAAGATTCGCCTTATTAACTTAGAGTCCCTAACTGTCTTGCACAATTCTTTAGTGTCTGAGATATTCGCCTTATTAAATTAGAGAATCTAAATGTCCTGGCCTATGCCTATTCCTTTAGAGACACTAAGATTTTCGCCTTTTTAGTTTAGAGATTCTAACTGTCCTGGCCTATTCATGTAGAGACTCTAAGAGATTCGCCTTATTAATTTAGAGACACTAACTGTCCTGGACTATTCTTTAGAGACCCTAAGATATTCGTCTTATTATTTTAGAGACTCTAACTGTAATGGCATATACATTTAGAGACTCCAAGAATATCGCCTTATTATTTTTAAGACACTTAATGTGTTGGCCTAATTCTTTAGAGACTTAAAGTGATTCGCCTTATAATTTAGAGACTCTAACTCTCCTGGCTTATTACTTTAGAGACTCTAAGATTTTCGCCTTATTAATTTAGAGAATCTAACTGCCCTGGCCTGTTCCTTTAGAGACTCTAAGAGTTTCGCCTTATTAATTTAGAGACTCTAACAATCCTGGCCTATTCCTTTAGGGACAAAATACTTTCGCGCTATTAATATAGAGACTGTAACTGTCTTCGCATGAACCTTTAGAGCCCCCCAGACATTCGACTTATTAATTTAGTTTCCCTAACAATCCTGACCTATTCTTTTAGAGACCCTAAGGTTTCGCGTTATTATTTAGAGACTCTAACAGTCCTGGCCTAACCTTTTAGAGACTCTAATTGTTTCGCTTATTCATTTAGAGCCCCTAACTGTCCTGCACTATTCCTTTAGAGACTGAGACTTTCTCTTTTTTAATTTAGAGACTCTAACTGCCATATTCTATTTTTTAGAGACTCTAAGTGTAACGCCTTATTAATTTAGAGACACTAACAGTCCTGGCCTATAATTTTAGAGACTCTAATCACTTCGAATTATTAATTTAGAGACCCTAAATATCCTGGCCTATTCCTTTAGAGACTCTAAGTATTTCGCCTTATTAATTTAGAGACTCTAACTGCCCTGGCCTATTCCTTTAGAGACTGTAACAATTTCGCCTTATTAATTTAGAGTCTAACTGTCTTGGCCTATTCCTTTAGAGTCTCTAATTGTTTCGCCTTATTATTTTTGATACTCTAACTCTCTTAGCCTATTCCTTTAGAGATCACAAGTTTTTCGCCTTATAAATTTAGAGACTCTAACACTCCTGGCATATTCCTTTAGAGACCCTAAGAGTTTTGCCTTATTAATTTAGGGAGCCTAACTGTCCTGGCCTATAACTTTAGAGACTCTAAGATTTTCGCCTTATTAATTTAGAGACATTAACTGCTCTGGCCTAATCCTTTAGAGACTCTTAGTATTTCGCCTTATTAATTTAGAGACACTATCACTCCTGGCCTATTCCTTTACAGACTCTAAGAGTTTCGCCTTATTAATCTAGAGACCCTAACTGTCTTGGTCTATTCCTTTAGAGAATCTATGAGTTTCGCCTTATTAATTTAGAGACTCTAACTGTCCTGGCCTATTCATTTAGAGACACTAAGTAATTCGCCTTTTTAATTTAGAGACCCTAACCCTCTTGGCCTAGTCCTTCAGAGACTCTAAGTGTTTCTTCTTATTAATTTAGAGAATCTAACTATCCTATCTTATTCCTTTAGAGACACTAATAGTTTCGTCTTATTAATTTAGAGGCCCTAATAGTCTTGGCCTATTACTTTAGAGGCTCTAAGAGATTCGCCTTATTACTTTAGAGGCTCTAAATCTCCTAGCCTATTCCTTTAGAGATCACAAGTGTTTCGCCTTACAAATGTAGAGACTCTAACTCTCCTGGCCTATAACTTTAGAGACTCTAGAGTTTCGACATTCTAGTTTAGAGACTCTAACACTCCTAGCCTAATCCTTTAGAGACATTAATATTTTCGCACTATTAATATAGAGACTCTAACTGTCCTGGCTTGTCCCTTTAGAGAACCTAAGCCTTTCGCCTTATTAAATTAGATTCCTTAAGAGTCCTGTCCTATTCTTATAGAGACCCTAATAGTTTCGCCTTATAAATTTAGAGATTCTAACTTTCCTGGCCTATACCTTTAGAGACACTAAGTGCTTCGCCTTATAATTTAGAACCCCTAAATGTCATGCACTATTCCTTTAGAGACTGAGATTTTCCCCTTATAAATTTAGAGACACTAACTATCCTGGCCTATTCCATTAGGGACTCTAAGTGTTACGCCTTATTAATTTAGAGACACTAACTGTCCTGGCCTATTACTTTAGAGATTCTAAGTGTTTTGCCTTATTTATTTAGAGACTCTTAATGTAATTGGCCTAATCCTTTAGAGACTTTAAGAGTTTCGCCTTATTATTTTAGAGACTCTAACTCTCCTGGCCTATTCCTTTAGAGATTATAATATTTTCGCTCTATTAGTATAGAGACTGTAACTTTCCTGGCTTTTTCCTTTAGAGACACTAGGAATTTCGCCTTATTAATTTAGATTCCCTAACAGTTCTGGCCTATTACATTCGAGACACTAAGAGTTTCGCCTTATTAATTTAGAGACTCTAACTGCCCTCTCCTATTCCTTTAGAGACTCTAAGAGTTTCGCCTTATTAATTTAGAGACCCTAACTTTCCTACACTACTCCTTTAGAGACTGAGACTTTCGCCTTATTAATTTAGAGACTCTCACTGTCCTGGCCTATTCATTTTGGGGCTCTAAGTGTTTCGCCATATTAATTTAGAGACACTAATTGTACTTGCCTATTCCTTTAGAGACTCTATCAGTTTCGCCTTATTAATTTAGAGACTCTAAATCCCCTGGCCCATTCCTTTAGAGACTCTAAGTGTTTCGCCTTATTAATTTAGAGAGCCTAACTGTCTTGGCCTATTACTTTAGAGACTCTAAGCGTTTCGCCTTATTTATTTAGAGACTCTAACCGTCCTGGCCTATTCATTTAGAGACTATAAGATTTTCGCCTTATTAATTTAGAGGCTCTAACTCTCCTGGCCTATCACTTTAGAGAGTCTAAGTGTTTCGCCTTAATAATTTAGATATTCTAACTGTCCTGGCCTACTACTTTAGAGACTCTAATAATTTCGCCTTCTTAATTTAGAGACACTTTCCCTCCTGGCCTATTCCTTTAGAGACACTAAGAGATTCACCTTATTAATTTAGTTATTCTAACTTTCCTGGCCTATTACTTTAGAGAATCTAAGAGTTTCGCCTTATTAATTTAGAGACTCTAACTGTCCTGGCCTATTCTTTAGAGACTCTAAGAGTTTCGCCTTATTAATTTAGAGACTCTAACTGTCCTGGCCTATTCCCTTAGAAACACCAAGTGTTTCGTCTTATGAAATTAGAGACCCTAACGGTTCTGGCCTATTAATTTAGAGACTCTAGGAGTTTCGCCTAATTAATTTAGAGACTCTACCTGTCCTGGCCTATAACTTTAGAGACTCTAAGATTTTCGCCTTATTAATTTAGATTCTCTAACTGTCCTGGCCTATTCATTTAGAGACTCTAAGTATTTCGCCTTATTAATTTAGAGACACATACTCTACTGGCCTAGTCTTTTGGAGACACTAAGGTTTTCGTCTAATTCATTTAAAGACACTAACTGTCCTGGCCTATTATATTAGAGACATTAAGAGCTTATCATTATTAATTAAGAGACTCTAACTGTCTTGGCATATTCCTTTTGAGACTCTAAGATTTCGCCTTAAAAATTTAGAGACTCTAAATCTCCTGGCCTATTCCTTTAGAGACACTAAGAGTTTCGCCTTATTAATTTAGATACGCTAAATTTCCTGGCCTATTCCTTTAGAGATTCTAAGAGTTTCACCTTATTAATTTAGAGACTCTAACTGTCCTGGCCTATTACATTAGAGACTCTAAGTATTTCGCCTTATTATATTTGAGAAACTAAGATTCCCGGCCTATGTCTTTGAGGCCTCTAAGGATTTCGACTTATTAATTTAGAGACCCTAACTCTCCTGGCCTATTGCTTTAGAGACTCTAAGAGTTTCGCCTTATTAATTTAGAGACTCTAACTGTAATGGCCTAAACCTTTAGAGACCCTATGAGTTTCGCCTTATTAATTTAGAGACACTAACTCTCTTTGGGTATTCCTTTAGAGTCTCTAAGCGTTTCGCTTTATTAATTTAGAGACTCTAAATGTCTTGGCCTATTCCTTTTGAGACTCTAATAGTCTCGTCTTAATAAATTAGAGACTCTAACCCTCCTGGCCTATTCTTTTAGAGAATCTCAGTGTTTCGCCTTATTAATTTAGAGACACTAACTCTCCTGGCCTCTTAATTTAGAGACTCTAAGAGAATCGCCTTATTAAATTAGAGTCTCTAACTGTCGTGGCCTATTCTTGTAGAGACTCTAAGATTTTCGCCTTATTACTTTAGAGACCCTAAATGACCTGGATATTCCTTTAGAGGCTCTAACATTTTCGCCTTATTTATTTAGAGACTCTAAAACTCCTGGCCTATTTCTTTTGAGACTCTAAGAGTTTCGGCTTACAAATTTATAGACTCGAAATCTCCTGGCCTATAACTTTAGAGACTCTAAATTTTCGAATTTTTAATTTAGAGATTCTAACTGTCCTGACCTATTAAGTTAGAGACTCTAAGTGTTTCGCCTTATTAATTTAAAGACTCTAACTCTTCTGGCCTATTCCTTTAGAGACACTAAGATTTTCGCCTTATTAATTTAGAGACCCTCACTGTCCTGGCCTATAACCTTAGGGACTCTAATAGTTTCGCCTTATTAGTTTAGAGACTCTAACTCTCCCTTCCTATACCTTTAGAGAGTATAAGTGTTTCTCCTTATTAATTTAGAGACTGTAACTCTCTTGGCCTATTACTTTAGGGACTCTAAGATTTTCACCTTATTAATTTAGAGACTCTAACTCTCCTGGCCTCTTCCTTTAGAGACTAAATCTTCCGCCTAATTAATTTAGAGACACTAAATGTCCTGGCCTATTCCTTTAGAAACACTAAGCGTTTCGCGTTTTAAATTTAGAGACTCTAACTGTTCTGGCCTATTATTTTGGAGACTCTAAGAGTTTCGCCTTATTAATTTAGAGCCCCTAACTGTCCTGCACTATTCCTTTAGAGACTGAGAATTTCCCCTTATTAATTTAGAGACTCTAACTGTCCTGGCCTATTACTTTAGAGACTGTAAGATTTTCGCCTTATTAATTTAGAGATCCTAACGGTCCTGGCCTATTCCTTTAGAGACTCTACGAGTTTCGCCTTATTAATTTAGAGACTCTAACTGTCCTGGCCTATTCCTTTAGAGACTCGAAGTGTTTCGCCTTTTTAATTTAGAGACTCTAACTGTCCTGACCTATCTTTTTAGAGACTCTAAGAGATTCACTTTATTAATTTAGAGACTTTAACTGTCCTGGCCTATTTATTTAGAGACCCTAAGAGTCTCGCCTTATTAATTTAGAGACCCTAACTGTCCTGGCCTGTTCCTTTAGAGACTCTAAGATTTTCGCCTTATTAATTTAGAGACCCTAATTATCCTGGCCTGTTCCTTTAGAGACTCTAAGAGTTTCGCCTTATTAATTTAGTGACTCTAATTGTACTGGCCTATTCCTTTAGAGACTCTAAGTGTTTCGCCTTATTAATTTAGAGACACAAACTGCCCTGGCCTATTCCTTTAGAGACACTAATAATTTCGCCTGATTTATTTAGAGACACTAACTGTCCTGGCCTATTCCTTTAGAGACACTAATAATTTCGCCGTATTAATTTGGGGACTCTAACTGTCCTGGTCTATTCCTTTAGAGACTCTAAGAGATTCGCCTTATTAATTTAGAGACCCTAACTCTCCTGCACTATTCTTTAGAGACTGAGACATTCGCCTTATTAAATTAGAGACCCTAAATATCCTGGCCTATTCCTTTAGAGACACAAAGTTTTTCGCCTTTTTAATTTAGAGACTCTAACTTTCCTGGCCTATTCATGTAGAGACTCTAAGATATTCGCCTTAATATTTTAGAGGCACTAACTGTCATGGCATATACTTTTTGAGACTCTAAGAATTTCGCCTTATTATTTTAGAGACACTTAATGTGTTGGCCTAATCCTTTAGAGACACTAAGAGTTTCGCCTTATTAATTTAGAAACTCTATATCTCCTGGCTTATTTCTTTAGAGACTCTAAGAATTTCGCCTTATTAATTTAGAGAATCTAACTGCCCTGTCTTGTCCTTTAGAGACCCTAAGGCTTTCGCCTTAATAAGTTTGAGACTCTAATAATCCTGGCCTATTCCTTTAGAGACTATAATACTTTCGCGCTATTAATATAGAGACTCTAACTATCCTCGCATGTACCTTTAGAGACCCTAAGGCTTTCGCCTTATTAATTTTGATTCCCTTACAGACATGACCTATTCTTTTAGAGACCCTAAAATTTTCGCCTTATTAATTTAGAGACTCTAACTGTCCTGGCCTATCCTTTTAGAGACTCTAAGAGATTCGCTTATTCATTTAGAGCCCCTAACTCTCCTGGACTATTCCTTTAGTAACTGAGACTTTCGCTTTATTAATTTAGAGACTCTAACTGCTATAGCCTATTTTTTAGAGACTCTAAGTGTTTCGCCTTATTAATTTAGAGACACTAACTGTCCTGGCCTATAATTTTAGAGCCTCTAAGCATTTCGCCTTATTAATTTAGAGACTCTAAAGGTCCTGGCCTATTCCTTTATAGACTCTAAGAATTTCGCCTTATTAATTTAGAGACTATAACTGTCCTGGCCTATTCCTTTGGAGACTGTAAAAGTATCGCCTTATTAAATTAGAGTCTCTAACAGTCCTGGCCTATTCCTTTAGAGACTCTAAGAGTTTCGCCTTATTATTTTAGAGACTCTAACTCTCCTAGCCTATTCCTTTAGAGATCACATGTGTTTCGCCTCACAAATTTAGAGACTCTAACTCTCCTGGCCTATACTTTAGAGACTCTAAGTGTTTCGCCATAATAATTTAGAGAGCCTAACTGTCCTGGCCTATTCCTTTAGAGACTCTAAGTGTTTCACCTTATTAATTTAGAGACACTAACTTCCATGGCCTATTTCTTTAGAGACTCTAAGAGTTTGGCCTTATTAATTTACAGACACTAACACTCCTGGCCTATTCCTTTAGAGACTCGAAGAGTTCCGCCTTATTAATTTAGAGACACTAACTTACCTGGCCTATTCCTTTAGAGACTCTAAGAGTTTCGCCTTATTAATCTAGAGACCCTAAATGTCCTGGCCTATTCCTTTAGAGACTCTAAGTGTTTCGCCTTATTAATTTAGAGAAACTAACAGTCCTAGCTTATTGCTTTAGAGACACTAAGAGTTTCGTCTTATTAAATTAGAGGCTCTAATAGTCCTGGCCTATTACTTTAGAGACTCTAAGTGATTCGCCTTATTACTTTAGAAACGCTAAGTCTCCTAGCCTATTCCTTTAGAGATCAGAAGAGTTTCACCTTACAAATTTAGAGACCCTATCTCTCCTAGCCTATAACTTTAGAGAATCTAGAGTTTCGACTTTTTAGTTTAGAGACTCTAACTCTCCTGGCCTAATTCTTAAGAGACAATAATATTTTCTCACTATAAATATGGAGACTCTAACTGTTCTGGATTGTCCCTTTAGAGAAACTAAGACTTTCACCTTATTAAATTCGATTCCCTAACAGTGCTGTCCTATATTTATAGAGACCCTAAGAGTTAAGCCTTATAAATTTAGAGATTCTAACTGTCTTGGCCTATACCTTTAGAGACTCTAAGTGTTTCGCCTTATAATTTAGAACCCCTAACTGTCATGCACTATTCCTTTAGAGACTGAGATTTTCGCCTTATTAATTCAGAGACTATTTTGTCCTGGCCTATTCCATTAGAGATCTAAGTGTTTCGCCTTATTAATTTAGAGACACTAACTGTCCTGTCCTATTCCTTTAGAGACTCTAAGGGTTTCGCCTTATTAATTTAGAGACTCTAACACACCTGGCCTATTCCTTTAGAGACTCTATGTGTTTCGCCTTATTAATTTAGAGCCCCTAACTTTGCTGCACTATTCCTTTAGAGACTGAGATTTTCGCCTTATTAATTTAGAGACGCTAACTGTCCTGACCTATTCCTTTAGAGACTCTAAGTGAATCGCCTTATTAATTTAGAGAATCTAACTGTCCTTGTCTATTCCTTTAGAGACTCTAAGTGTTTCGCCTTATTATTTTAGAGACTCTAAATCTCCTGGCCCATTCTTTAGAGATTCTAAGAGTTTCGCCTTATTAATTTAGACACTCTAACTGTCTTGGCCTATTACGTTAGTGACTCTAAGTGTTTCGCCTTATTAATTTAGAGACTCTAACTCTCCTGGCCTATTCCTTTAGAGACTCTAATTTTTTCGCATTATTAATTTAGAGGCTCTAACTCTCCTGGCCTATCATTTTGGAGAGTCTAAGTGTTTCGCCTTATTAATTTAGAGACCCTAATTGTCCTGGCCTACTACTTTAGAGACTTTAAGTATTTCGCCTTTTTAATTTAGAGACACTAACACTCATGGCCTATTCCTTTAGAGACACTAAGAAATTCGCCTTATTAATTTAGTTACTCTAAATGTCCTGGCCTATTACTTTAGAGACTCTAAGTGTTCCGCCTTATTAATTAAGAGACTCTAAATGTCCTGGCCTTTTCTTTAGAGACTCTAAGAGTTTCGCCTTATAAATTTAGAGACTCTAACTGTCCTGGCCTATTCCTGTAGGGAGTCTAAGTGTTTCGCCTTATTAATTTAGAGACTGTAACAATCCCGCCCTTTTCCTTTAGAGACTCTATGTGTTTCGCCTCATTCATTAAGAGACTCTAACTGCCCTGGCCTATTCATATAGAGCCTCTAAGCGTTTCGCCTTATTAATTTAGAGACCCTAATACTCCCAGCCTATTCCTTTAGAGATCAAAATTGTTTCGCCTTACAAATTTAGAGACTCTAACTCCCCTGTCCTGTAATATTAGACACTCTATGGTTTCGTCTTTTTAATTTTGAGACTCTAAGTTTCCTGGCCTATTACTTTAGAGACTATAATATTTTCGCGCTATTAATGTAGAGACTCTAACTGTCTTGGCTTCTTCCTTTAGAGACCCTAAGACTTTCGCCTTATTAATTTAGATTCCCTAAGAGTCCTGGCCTATTCCTTTAGAGACTTAAGAGTTTCGCCTTATTAATGTAGAGACACTATATATCCTGACCTATTACTTTAAATAGTCTAAGGGTTTGGCCTTAAAAATTTAGTGCCCCTAACTCTCCTGCATTATTCGTTTAGATACTGAGTCTTAAGCCTTATTAATTTAGAGACTCTAACAGTCCTGGCCTATTCTTTTAGTGACTCTAAGTGTTTCGCTTTATTAATTTAGGGATTCTAACTGTTCTGGCCAATTCCTTTAGAGATACTAAGAGTTTCGCTTTATTAATTTAGAGGTTCTAACTGTCCTGGCGTATTCCTTTAGAGACTCTGAGAGTTTTGCCTTATTAATTTAGAGAATCTAACTGTCCTGGCCTATTCCTTTAGAGACAATAAGAATTTCGCCTTATTAATTTAGAGACTCTAACAGTCTTGGCCTATTCCTTTAGAGACACTGAGGGATACGCCTTATTAATTTAGAGACTCTAACTTTCCTGGCCTAATACTTTATAGAATCTAAGAGTTTCGCCTTATTAATTTAGAGACCCTAACTGTCCTGGCCTATTACTTTAGAGTCACTAAGAGTTTCGCCTTATTAATTTAGAGCCCCTAACTGTCCTGCACTATTCGTTTAGAGACTGAGTCTTTCGCCTAATTAATTTAGAGACCCTAACAGTCCTGGCCTATTTCTTTAGAGACTCTAAGAGTTTGGCCTTATTAATTTAGAGATTCTAACTGTCCTGGTCTATTCTTTTAGAGCCTCTAAAAGTTTCGCCTTATTAAGTTAGAGGCTCTAACAGTCCTGTCCTATGCCTTTAGAGACTCTAAGAAATTCGCCTTATTAATTTAGAGACACTAACTGTCCTGGCCTATTCCTTTAGATACTCTAAGATTTTCGCCTTATTAATTTAGAGAATCTAACTCTTTGGCCTATTCTTTAGAGACTCTAAGAGTTTCGCCTTAATAATTTAGAGACTCTAACTTTTCTGGCCTATTCATTTAGAGACTCTAAGCGTTTCGCCTTATTAATTTTGAGACTCTAACTCTCCTGGCCTAATCCTTTAGTGACTCTAAGTTTTTCGCCTTAATAATTTAGAGACTCTAACTGTCCTTGCCTATTCCTTTAGAGACTCTAAGAGTTTCGCCTTATACATTTAGAGACACTAACTGTCCTGGCCTATTCCTTTAGAGACTCTAAGTGTTTCTCTTTATTAATTTAGAGATTTTGTCCTGGCCTATTCTTTTAGAGACTCTAAGAGTTTCGCCTTATTAATTTAGAGACTCTAACTGCCCTGGCCTATTCATTTAGAGACTCTTAGACTTTCGCCTTATTAATTTAGAGACTCTAAATCTGCTTGCCTATTCCTTTAGAGACCCTAAGTGTTTCGCCTTATTAATTTAGACACTAACTGACCTGGCTTATTCCTTTAGAGTCTCTAAGATTTTCGCCTTTTAATTTAGAGACTCTAATAGTCCTGGCCTATTTCTTTAGAGACTCTAAGTGTTTCGCCTTATAAATTTAGAACCTGTAACTTTCGTGGCCTATTCCTTTAGAGACTCTAAGATTTTCGCCTTATTAATTTTGAGAATCTAACTCTCCTGGCCTATTTCTTTAGAGACACTAAGTGTTTCGCCTTATTAATTTTGAGACTCTAACTGTCCTCTCCTATCCCTTTAGAGACCCTAAGAATTTCGCCTAATTAATTTAGAGAATCTAACTGTCCTGGCCTATTCCTTTAGAGACACTAAGAGTTTCGCCTTATTAATTCAGAGACTCTAACTGTCCTGTCCTATTCCTTTAGAGACACTAAGATTTTCGCCTTATTAATTTAGAGACACTAACTCTCCTGGCCTATTACTTTAGAGACTCTAAGATTTTCGCCTTATTAATGTAGAGAACCTTACTGTCCTTGCTTATTCCTTTAGAGACACTAAGAGTTTCGCCTTATTAATTTAGAGACACTAACAGTCCTGGCCTATTACTTTAGAGACTCTAAGCGTTTCGCCTTATTAATTTATAGACTCTAACAGTCCTGGCCTACAACTTTAGAGATTCTAAGAGTTTCGCCTTATTAATTTAGAGAACCTAACGGTCCTGGCCTATCCCTTTGGAGACACTAAGGTTTTCGCCTTATTAATTTAGAGACACTAAACCTCCTGGCCTATTTCTTTAGAGACTCTAAACGTTCCGCCTTATTAATTTAGAAACTCTAACTCTCCTGGCCTTATACTTTAGAGACTCTAAGAGTATCGCCTTATTAATTCAGAGACTCTAACTCTAAAGGCCTATTCCTTTAGAGACTCTAAGATTTTCTCCTTATTAATTTAGAGCCTGTAACTGTCCTGGCCTATTCCTTTAAGATTTCTAAGAGTTACGCCTTATTAAATTAGAGATTCTAACTGTCCTCGCCTATTCCTTTAGTGATTCTAAGAGTTTCGCCTTATTAATTTAGAGACCCTAACTGTCCTGTCCTATCCCTTTAGAGACATTAAGAGTTTAGCCTAATTAATTTAGAGAAACTAAATGTCCTGGCCTATTCCTTTAGAGACACTAAGAGTTTCGCCTTATTAATTTAGAGACTCTAAATTTCCTGGCCTATTCCTTTAGAGACACTAAGATTTTCGCCTTATTAATTTAGAGACTCTAACTGTCCTGGCCTATTCCTTTAGAGACTCTAAGAGTTTCGTCTTATTAATTTAGAGACTCTAACTGTCCTGGCCTATTCCTATAGAGACTCTAAGATTTTCGCCTTATTTATTTAAAGAATCTAACTGTCCTGGCCTATTCCTTTAGAGACACTAAGAGATTCGACTTATTAATTTAGAGACTGTAACTGTCCTGGCCTATCCCTTTAGAGACCATAAGAGTTTCTTCTTATTAATTTAGAGAATCTAACTGTCCTGGCCTATTCCTTTAGAGACTCATAGAGATTCACCTTATTAATTTAGAGACACTAATTGTCCTGGCCTATTTCTTTAGAGTCTCTAAGTGTTTCGCCTTATTAATTTAGAGACCCTAACTGTCCTGCACTTTTCGTTTAGAGACTGAGTCTTTCGCCTTATTAATTTAGAGACTCTAACTGTCCTGGCCTATTCCTTTAGAGAATCTAAGAGATTCGCCTTATTAATTTTGAGATTGTAACTGTCCTGGCCTATTCATTTAGAGGCTCTAAAAGTTCCGCCTTATTAATTTAGAGACTCTAACTGTAATGGCCTATGCATTTAGAGACTCTAAGAATTTCGCCTTATTAATTTAGAGACACTAACTTTCCTGGCCTTTTCCTTTAGAGACTATAAGATTTACGCCTTATTAATTTAGAGATTCTGACTGTCCTGGCCTATACATTTAGAGACCCTAAAATTTTCGCCTTTTTCATTTAGAGACTCTAACTTTTCTGGCCTATTCATTTAGAGAATCTAAGTGTTTGCCTTTTTAATTTAGAGACACTAAATCTACTGGCCTATACCTTCAGAAACTCTAAGAGTTTCGCCTTATTAATTTGGAGACTCTAACTGTCCTGGACTATTCCTTTAGAGTCTCTAAGTATTTCGCCTCATTAATTTAGAGACTAAAACATTCTTGGCCTATTCCTTTAGAGACTATAATAGATTCGCCTTATTAATGTAGAGACCCTTACTGTCCTGGCCTATTCCTTTAGTGACACTAAGAGTTTCGCCTTATTAATTTAGAGACTCTAACAGTCTTGGCCTATTACTTTAGAGACTCTAAGAGTTTCGACTTATTAATTTAGAGACCCTAACTGTCCTGGCCTATCCCTTTAGAGACCCTAAGTGTTTCGCCATATTATTTTAGAGACTCTAAATCTCCTGGCCTATTTCTTTAGAGACCCTAAACCTTCCGCCTTATTAATTTAGAGACCCTAACTCTCGTGGCCTTATACTTTAGAGACTCTAAGTGTATCGCCTTATTAATTTAGAGACCCTAACTGTCCAGGCCTATACCTTTAGAGACTCTAAGAGTTTCGCCTTATTAATTTAGAGACACTAACTCTCCTGGCCTAATCCTTTAAGACTTCTAAGCGTTACGCCTTATTAATTTAGAGACTCAAACTGTCCTGGCCTTTTCCTTTAGAGATTCTAAGAGTTTCGCCTTATTAATTTAGAGACTCTAACTGTCCTGGCCTATTCCTTTTGAGACTCTAAGAGTTTGGCCTTATTAATTTAGAGACTCTAACTGTCCTGGTCTATTCCTTTAGAGAATCTAAATGTTTCGCCTTATAATTTGGAGACCCTAAGTGTCCTGGCCTATTCCTTTAGAGACTCTAAGAGTCTCGACTTATTAATTTAGAAACTCTAACTGCCCTGGCCTATTACTTTAGACTCTAAGAATCTCGCCTTAATAATTTAGAGACTCTAACAGTCCTGGCCTATTTCTTTAGAGACCTTAAGAATTTCGCCTTATTAATTTTGTGGCTCTAAATGTCCTGGCGTATTCCTTTAGAGACTCTAAGAGTTTCGCCTTATTAATTTGGTGAAACTATCTGTCCTGGCCTATTCCTTTAGAGACTCTAAGTATTTCGCCTTATTAATTTAGAGACTCTCTCTGTCCTGGCCTATTCCTTTAGAGATTCTAACTGTGTCGCCTTATTAATTTAGAGACTCTAACTATACTGGCCTAAACCTTTAGAGACTCTATGAGTTTCGCCTTATTAATTTAGAGATTCTAACTCTCTTGGCCTACTACTTTAGAGAATCTAAGATTTTCGCTTTTTTAATTTAGAGACTCTAAATGTCCTGGCCTATTCTTTAGATACTCTCAGAGTTACGCCTTATTAATTTAGAGACTTTAACGGTCCTGGCCTATTCCTTTAGAGACTCTAAGCTTTTCGCCTTATTAATTTAGAGAATCTAACTTCCCTGGCCAAATCCTTTAGAGACACTAAGAGTTTCGCCTTATTAATTTAGAGACCCTAACTGTCCTGGCCTATTCCTTTAGAGACACTAAGAGTTTCGCCATATTAATGTAGAGACTGTAACAGTCCTGGCCTAGTCCTTAAGAGACTCTAAGATTTTCGCCTTATTAATTTAGAGATTCTAACTGTCCTGGCCTATTCCTTTAGAGACTCTAAGAGTTTCGCCTTATTTATTTATAGACTCTAACTCTCCTGGCCTATTCCTTTAGAGACTCTAAGAATTTCGCCTTTTTAAAAAAGAGACTTTAACTCTCCTGGCCAATTCCTTTAGAGACACTAAGGAATTCGACATATTAATTTAGAGACACTAACTGTCCTGGCCTAATCTCTAGAGATTCTAAGAGATATGCCTTATTAATTTAGAGACTCTAACAGTCCTGGCCTATTAGTTTAGAGACCCTAAATGTCTCGCCTTATTAATTTAGAGATCCTAACTTTCCTGGCCTATTATTTAGAGAATCTAAGGTTTTCGCCTTATTAATTTAGAGACCCTAACTGTCTTGGCCTATTACTTTAGAGACTCTAAGTGCCTCGCTTTGTTAATTTAGAGACACTAACTGCCCTGGCCTAATTCTATAGAGACTCAAAGTGTCTCGCATTATTAATTTAGAGACCCTAACAGTCCTGGCCTATTCCTTTAGAGACTCTAAGTGTTTCGCCTTATTAATTTAGTTACTCTAACTGTCCTGGCCTATTCCTTTAGAGACTCTAAGAGTTTCGCCTTATTAATTTAGAGACACTAACTGTCCAGGCATATTCCTTTTGAGACTCTAGGAGTTTCGCCTTATTTATTTGGAGACCCTAACTCTCCTGGCCTAATTCTTTAGAGAATCTAAGTGTTTCGCCTTATTAATTTAGAGACACTAACTTTCCTGGCCTATTCCTGTAGAGAACCTAACTGTTTCGACTTATTAATTTAGAGACACTAACTGTCCTGGCCTATTACTTTAGAGACTCTACTTGTTTCGCCTTAATAATTTAGAGACTCTAACTGTCCTGGACTATACTTTTGAGACTCTAAGTGTTTCGCCTTATTAATTTAGAGACTCTAACTCTCCTGGACTATTCCTTTAGGGACTCTAAGAATTTCGCCTTATTAATTTAGAGATCCTAACTCTCCCGGCCTTATCCTTTAGAGACTCTAAGATTTTCGCCTTATTCATTTAGAGACACTAACTGTGCTTGCCTATTCCTTTAGAGATTCTAAGATTTTCGACTTATTAATTTTGAGACACTTACTCTCCTAGCTTATTCCTTTAGAGATCACAAGAGTTTCGCCATACAAATTTAGAGACTGTAACTCTCCTGTCCTATAACTTTAGAGACTCTAGAGTTTCGTCTTTTTAATTTAGAGACTCAAACTCTCCTGGCCTATTCCTTTAGAGATTATAATATTTTCGCGCTATTAATATAGAGACAATAACTGTCCTGACTTGTACATTTAGAGACCCTAAGACTTTCGCCTTATGAATTAAGATTCTCTAACAGTCTTGGCCTATTCATTTAGAGATTTTAAGGTTTTCGCCTTATTAATTTAGAGACTCTAACTGTCCTGGCCTATTACTTTAGAGTCTCTGAGTGTTTCGCCTTATTAATTTAGAGCCCCTAACTCTTTAGAGACTGAGTCTTTCGAATTATTAATTTAGAGGCTCTAACAGTCTTGGCCTAATCCTTTAGAGACTCAAAGAGATTCGCCTTTGTAATTTAGAGATTCTAACTGTTCTGGCCTAATCTTTAGAGCCTCTGAAATCTTCGCCTTATTAATTTACAGGCTCTAACTATCCTGGCCTAATACTTTAGAGACTCTAAGGATTTCGCCTTATTAATTTAGAGACTCTAACTGTCCTGGCCTATTCTTTAGAGACTCTAAGAAATTCGCCTTATTAATTTAGAGACTCTAATTATCCTGGGCTATTCCTTTAGGGACTGTAAGTTTTTCGCCTTATTAATATAGAGATTCTAACTGTCCCGGCCTTTTCCTTTAGAGACTCTAAGAGTTTCGACTTATTTATTTAGAGACTCTAACTGTCCTGGCCAATTCCTTTAGAGACTCTAAGATTTTCGCCTTATTAACTTAGAGACACTTACACTCCTAGCCTATTCCTATAGAGATCACAATTGTTTCGCCTTACAAATATAGAGACTCCAACACTCCTGTCCTATAACTTTAGAGATTCTAGAGTTTCGACTTTTTAATTTAGAGACTCGAACTCTCTTGGCCTATTCCTTTAGAGACTATAATATTTTCGCGCTATTAATATAGAGACACTAACTGGCCTGGCATGTCCCTTTAGAGACCCTAAGACCTTCGCCTTATTAATTTAGATTCACTAATATTCCCGGCCTATTTCTTTAGAATCTCTAAGATTTTCGCCTTATAAATTTAGAGACACTAACATTCCTGGCCTATTACTTTAGGTTCTTAAGTGTTTCGCCTTATTAATTTAGAGTCCCTAACTCTCCTGCACTCTTCGTTTAGAGACTGAGAATTTCGCCTTATTAATTTAGAGACTCTAACTGTCCAGGCCTATCTTTTAGAGAATCAAAGAGATTTGCCTTATTAATTTAGAGATTGTAACAGTCATGGCCTATTTCTTTAGAGCTTCTAAAATTTCGCCTTACTAATTAAAGACACTAAATCTCTTGGCCTATAACTTTAGAGACACTAAATGTTTCGCCTAATTAATTTAGAGGCTCTAGCAGTCCTGGCCTATATATTTAGAGTCTCTATGTGTATCGCCTTATTAATTTAGAGACTCTAACTGTCCTGCCTATTCCTTTAGAGACTTTAAGAGTTTCGCCTTATTAATTTAGAGACACTAACACTCCTGGTTAATTCCTTTAGAGCATCTAAGTGTTTCGCCTTATTAGGTTAGATACACTAACTCTCATGGCCTATTCCTTTAGAGACTCTAAGAGTTTAGCCTTATTAATTTATACACTCTAACAATCCTGGCCCATTCCTTTAGAGACTCTTAAGATTTTCGCCTTATTAATTTAGAGACTCTAACTCTCTTGGCCTATTCTTTAGAGACTCTAAGCGTTTCGCCTTTTTAATTTAGAAACTCTAACTGTCCTGGCCTATTATTTTGGAGACACTAAGAGTTTCGCCTTATTAATTTAGAGCCCCTAACTTTCCTGCACTATTCCTTTAGAGACTGAGACTTTCCCCTTATTAATTCAGAGACTCTAACGATCCTGGCCTATTACTTTAGAGCCTGTAAGATTTTCGCCATATTAATTTAGAAACCCTAACGTTCCTGGCCTACTCCTTTAGAGACTCGATGTGTTTCGCCTTATTAATTTAGAGACTCTAACAGTCCTGGCCTATCCCTTTAGAGACTCTAAGAGTTTCACTTTATTAATTTAGAGAATCTTACTCTCCTGGCCTATTTCTTTAGAGACCCTAAGGGTCTCGACTTATTAATTTAGTGACCCTAACTGTCCTGGCCTATACATTTAGAGACTCTAAGATTTTCGCCTTATTAATTTAGAGACCCTAACTGTCCTGGCCTGTTCCTTTAGAGAATCTAAGATTTTCGCCTTATTAATTTAGAGACTCTAACTGTACTGGCCTATTCCTTTAGAGACTCTAAGAGATTCGCCTTATTAATTTAGAGACACTAACTGTCCTGGCCTATTCCTTTAGAGACTCTAATAATTTCGCCTTATTAATTTGGAGACTCTAACTGTCCTGGTCTATTCCTTTAGAGACTCTAAGAGATTCGCCTTATTAATTTAGAGACCCTAACTATCCTGCACTATTCGTTTAGAGACTGAGTCTTTCGCTTTATTAATTTAGAGACACTAACAGTCCTGGCCTATTCCTTTAGAGACTCTAAGAGTTTCGCCTTATTAATTTAGAGATTCTAACTGTCCTGGCCTGTTCTTTTAGAGCCTCTAAAAGTTTCGCCTTATTATGTTAGAGACCCTAACTGTCCTGGCCTATGCTTTTAGAGACTCTAAGAATTTCGCCTTATTAATTTAGAGACACTAAATGTCCTGGCCTATTCTTTAGAGACTCAAAGATTTTCGCCTTATTAATTTAGAGATTCTAACTGTCCTGGCCTATTTTTAGAGACTCTAAGACTTTCGCCTTATTAATTTAGAGACACTAACTGTTCTGGCCTATTCATTTAGAGGCTCTAAGAGTTTCGCCTTATTAATTTTGAGACTCTAACACTCCTGGCCTATTCATTAAGTGACTCTAAGTGTTTCGCCTTAATAATTTAGAGACACTAAATGTCCTGGCCTATTCCTTTAGAGACTCTAAGATTTTCGCCTTATTAATTTAGAGGCTCTAACTGTCGTGAGCTATTCTTTTAGAGACTCTCACAATTTCGTCTTATTAATTTAGAGACACTAACTGTCCTGGCCTATTCCTTTAGAGACTCTAAGAGCTTCGCCTTATTAATTTAGAGCCTCTTACTGTCCTGGCTTATTCCTTTAGAGACACTAAGTATTTCGCCTCATTAATTTAGAGATTCTAACAATCCTGGCCTATTCCTTTAGAGACACTATGATTTTTGCCATATTAATTAAGAGAATCTAACAGTCCTGGCCTATTCCTTTAGAGACTCTAAGGTTTTCGCTTTATTAATTTAGAGACTCTAACAGTCCTGGCCTACACCTTTAGAGACTCTAAGAGTTTTGTCTTATTATTTTAGAGACACTAACTGTCCTGGCCTATTCCTTTAGAGACACTAAGTGTTTTGCCTTATTAATTTACAGACACTAACTCTCCTGGCCTATTTCTTGAGAGACTCTAAACGTTTCGCCTTATTAATTTAGAGACTCTAACACTCCTGGCCTTATCCTTTAGAGAGTCTAAGAGTTTCGCCTTTTTAATTTAGTGACACTAACTGTCATGGCCTATTCCTTTAGAGACTCTAAGAGTTTCGCATTATTAATTTAGAGACTCTTAATATCCTGGCCTATACTTTTAAGACTTCTAAGAATTAGGCCTTATTAATTTAGAGACGCTAACTATCCTGGCCTATTCCTTTAGAGATCCTAAGGGTTTCGCCATATTAATTTAGAGACTCTAACTGTCCTGGCCTATTCCTTTAGAGACTCTAAGAGTTTCGCCTTATTAATTTAGAGACTCTAACTCTCCTGGCCTATTCCTTTAGAGATTCTAAGTGTTTCGCCTTATAATTTAGAGACTCTAAGTGTCCTGGCCTATTCCTTTAGAGACTCTAAGGGTCTCGCCTTATTAATTTAGAGACTCTAATTGCCTTGGCCTAATAATTTACAGACCCTTAGAATCTCGCCTTATTAATTTAGAGACACTAACTGTACTGGCCTTTTACTTTAGAGACTCTAAGTATTTCGCCTTATTAATTTAGAGGTTCTTACTGTCCTGGCCTATTCCTTAAGAGACTCTAAGTGTTTCGCCTTATTAATTTAGAGAATCTAATTCTCTTGGACTAGTCCTTTAGAGACTCTAAGAGTTCCGCCTTATTAATTTAGAGACTCTAAATGTCCTGGCCTATTCCTTTAGAGACACTTAGATTTTCGACTTCTTAATTTACAGACACTAAATTTCCTGGCCTACACCTTTAGAGACTCTAAGTGTATCGTCTTATTAATTTAGAGGCTCTAACTGTTTTGGCCTATTACTTTAAGGCCTCTAAGTGTTTCGTCTTATTAATTTAGGGACACTTTCTCTCCTGGCCTATTCCTATAAGGGCTCTAAGAGTTTCGCCTTATTAAATTCGAGACACTTACACCCCTGGCCTATTCCTTTAGGGACTCTAGGATTTTCGCCTTATTAATTTAGATACTCTAACACTCCTGGCCTCTACCTTTAGAGACTCCATGGGTTTCGCCTTATAAATTTAGAGACACTAACACTCCTGGCCTATTCCTTTAGAGAATCTAAGAGTTTCGCCTTATTAATTTAGATACTCTAACTGTCGTGGCATATTTCTTTAGAGACTCTAAGTGTCTCTCCTTATTAATTTAGAGTCTCTAACTTTCCTGGCCTATTCATTCAGAGACTCTAAAAATTTCGCCTTAATAATTTAGAGACACTAAACCTCCTGGCCTATTCCTTTGGAGACTGTAAGTTTTACGCCTTATTTATAAAGAGACACTAACTGTCCTGGCCTATTCCTTTAGAGACTCTAAGAGTTCCGCCTTATTAATTTAGAGACTCTAACAGTCCTGGTCTATTTTTTAGAGACTCGAAGTATTTCGAGTTATTAATTTAGAGACTCTGACTGTCCTGGCCTATTTCTTTAGAGACTCTAAGTATTTCGCCTTATTAATTTAGAGACTCTAACTGTCCTAGCCTATTCCTTTAGAGACTATGAGTTTCGCCTTATTAATTTAGAGAATCTAACTGTCCTGGCCTATTCCTTTAGAGACACTAAGGATTTCGCGTTATTAATTTAGAGACTCTAACAGTCCTGGCCTATTCCTTTAGAGACTCTAAAGGTTTCGCCTTATTAATTTAGAGAGTCTAACTCTCCTGACCTATTCCTTTAGAGACACTAAGAATTTCGCCTTATTAATTTAGAGAAACTAACACTTCTGGCCTAAATAATTAGAGACTCTAAGAATTTCGCCTTATTAATTCAGAGACCCTAACTCTCCTGGCGTATTCTTTTAGAGACTATAAGTGTTTCGCCTTATTAATTTAGAGACTCTAACTCTCCTGGCCAATTCCTTTAGAGACACTAAAAATTTCGTCTTATTAATATACAGACCCTAACATTCCTGGCCTATTCCTTAAGAGACTCTAAGAATTTTGCCTTATTAATTTAGAGAAACTAAACGTACTGGCCTATTGCTTTAGAGACACTAAGAGTTTCGCCTTATTAATTTAGAGACTCTAAATCTCCTGGCCTATTTCTTTGGAGAATCTAAGAGTTCCGCCTTATAAATTTAGAGACTCTAACTCTCCTGGCCTATTCCTTTAGAGACCCTAAGATTTTCGCCTTATTTAATTTTGAGACTCTAACAGTCCTGGTCTATTCCCTTAGAGACTCTAAGGGTTTCATCTTATTAATTTAGAGACTGTAACTCTCCTTGCCTAATCCTTTAGAGACACTAAGTTTTTCGCCTTATTAATTTAGAGACTCTAACTGTACTGGCCTATTCCTTTAGAGACTCTAAGATATTCGCCTTATTAATTTAGAGACCCTAACTGTCCTGGCCTATTCCATTAGAGACTCTAAGAATTTCGCCTTATTAATTTAGAGACTCTAAATCTCCTGGCCTATTCCTTTAGAGACTCTAAGCGTTTCGCCTTATGAATTTAGAGACTCTAACTGTCGTGGCCTAATCCTTTAGAGACCCTAATATTTTCGCCTTATTAATTTAGAGACACTAACTGTCCTGGCCTATTCCTTTAGAGACACTAAGCGTTCCGCCTTATTAATTTAGAGAACCTAACTGTCCTGGTCTATTCCTTTAGAGACACTAAGAATTTCGCCTTATTAATTTAGAGACTGTAACAGTCCTGGCCTATAACTTTAGAGACTATAAAAGTTTCCCCTTATTAATTTAGAGACTCTAACTCTCCTTGCCTAAACCTTTAGAGACACTAAGTGTTTCGCCTTATTAGTTTAGTGACACTAACACTACTGGCCTATTCCTTTAGAGACTCTAAGAGTTTCGCCTTATTAATTTAGAGCCCCTTACTGTCCTGGCCTATTACTTTAGAGACTCTAAGTTCTTAGCCTTATTAATCTAGAGACTCTAACTCTCCTGGACAATTCCTTTAGAGAAATTAAGAATTTCGCCTTATTAATCTAGAGACACTAACAGTCATGGACTATTCCTTTAGAGACTCTAAGAGATTCGACTTATTAATTTAGAGACCCTAACTCTCCTGGCCTATTACTTTAGAGACTCTAAGCCTTTCGCCTTATTAATTTAGAGACTCTAAATCTCCTGGCCTAATTCTTTGGAGACTGTAAGAGTTACGCCTTTTTAATTTAGAGACACTAAATTTCCTGGCCTATTCCTTTAGAGACTCTAACATTTTCGCCTTATTAAATTAGAGACTCTAACTGTCCTGGCCTAATTCTTTAGGGACTCTAAGAGCTTCGCCTTATTAATTTAGAGACTCTAACTCTCCTGGTCTATTCCCTTATAGACTCTAAGGATTTCGCCTTATTAATTTAGAGACACTAACAGTCCTGGCCTATTCCTTTAGAGACTCTAAGTGTTTCGCCTTATTAATTTAGAGAATCTAATTCTCTTGTACTAGTCCTTTAGAGACTCTAATAGTTTCGCCTTATTAATTTAGAGACACTAAATGTCCTGGCCTATTCCTTTAGAGACACTAAGATTTTCGCCTTTTTAATTTACAGACATTAAATTTCCTGGCCTATACCTTTAGAGACTCTAAGTGTTTCGCCTTATTAATTTAGAGGCTCTATGTATTCTGGCCTATTACTTTAAGGACGCTAAGTGTTTCGCCTTATTAATTTAGGGACACTTAATTTACTGGCCTATTCCTATAAGGAATCTAAGAGTTTCGCCTCATTAATTTCGAGACACTTACACACCTGGCCTATTCCTTTAGGGACTCTAGGACTTTCACCTTATTAATTTAGAGACTCTAACACTCCTGGCCTCTTCCTTTAGAGACTACATGATTTTCGCCTTATAAATTTAGAAACACTAACACTCATGGCCTATTCTTTTAGAGACTCTAAGAGGTTCGCCTTATTAATTTAGGGACTCTATCTGTCCTGGCATTTTTCTTTAGACACTCTAAGTGTCTCTCCTTATTAATTTAGAGACTCTAACTTTCCTGGCCTATTCATTTAGAGACTCTAAGAATTTCGCCTTAGTAATTTAGAGACACTAACACTCCTGGGCTATTCCTTTGGTGACTATAAGTATTTCGCCTTATTTATAAAGAGACACTAAATGTCTTGGCCTATTGCTTTAGAGACTCTAAGAGTTACGCCTTATTAATTTAGAGACTCTAACTGTCATGGTCTATTCCTTTAGAGACTCTAAGTGTTTCGAGTTATTAATTTAGAGACTCTGACTGTCTTGGCCTATTCCTTTAGAGACAATAAATATTTCGCCCTATTATTTTAGAGACTCTAACTGTCCTGGCCTATTTCTTTAGAGACTCTAAGAGTTTCGCCTTATTAATTTAGAGAATCTAACTGTCCTGGCCTAATCTTTTAGAGAATCTAAAAATTTCGCCTTATTAATTTAGAGACTCTAACAGTCCTGGCGTATTCCTTTAGAGACTCTAAGAGTTTCGCCTTATTAATTTAGAGACGCTAACTCTCCTGGCCTATTCCTTTAGAGACACTAAGAATTTCGACTTATTAATTTAGAGACACTAACACTTCTGGCCTAAACATTTAGAGACCCTAAAATTTTCGCCTTATTAATTTAGAGACCCTAACTGTCCTGGCGTATTCCTTTAGAGACTCTATGTGATTCGCCTTATTAATTTAGAGACTCTAACTCTCCTGGCCTATTCCTTTAGAGACACTAAGAATTTCGCCTTATTATTTTACAGACCCTAACAGTCCTGGCCTATTCATTTAGAGACTCTAAGAATTTTGCCTTTTTAATTTAGAGACCATAACTGTCCTGGCCTATTGCTTTAGAGACTCTAAGAGTTTCGTCTTATTAATTTAGAGACTCTAAATCTCCTGGCCTATTCCTTTGGAGACCCTAAGAGTTTCGCCTTAAAAATTTAGAGACTCTAACTGCCCTGGCCTCTTCCTTTAGAGACACTAAGTGTTTCGCCTTATTTAATTTTGAGACTCTAACAGTCCTGGCCTATTCCCGTAGGGACTCTATGTGTTTCGCCTTATTAATTTAGAGAATCTAACTGTTCTCAACTATTACTTTACAGGCTCTAAGAGTTTCGCCCTATTAATTTAGAGACTCTAACTGTTCTGGCCTATCCCTTTAGAGACCCTAAGCGTTTCGTCTTATTAATTTAGAGACCCGAACAGTCTTGGCCTAATAATTTAGAGACTCTAAGTGTCTCGTCTTATTAATTTAGGAACTTTAAAGATCTTGGCCTATACTTTTAGATACTCTAAAAGTTTCGCCTTATTAATTTAGAGACACTAACTGTCCTGGCCTAATACTTTAGAGACTCTAAGAATTTCGCCTTATTAATTTAAAGACTCTAACCGTCCTGGCCTATTCCTTTAGAAACTCTAAGAGTTTCGCCTTATTAATTTAGATACTCTAACTGTTCTGGCCTATACGTTTAGAGACACTAAGAGTTCCGCCTTATTAAATTAGAGACCCTAACAGACCTGGCCAATTCATTTACAGACTCTAAGAGTTTCGCATTATTAATTTAGAGCCCCTACCTGTCCTGCACTATTTCTTAAGAGATTGAGATATGCGCCTTATTAATTTAGACACGCTAAATGTCCTGGCCTATTTCTTTAGAGACTCTAACTATTTCGCCTTATTAACTTATAGACCCTAACTGTCCTGGCCTATTCCTTTAGAGACTCTAAGTGTTTCGTCTTATTAATTTAGAGGCCCTAACACTCTTGGCCTATTCCTTTAGAAATTCTAAGAGTTTCGACTTATTAATTTAGAGACACTAACTGCCCTGGCCTATTCCTTTAGAGACTCTAAGTGTCTCGCCTTATGAATTTAAGGACTCTAACTGTCCTGGCCTAATCGTTTAGAGAATCCAAGTGTTTCGCCCTATTAATTTTGAGACTCAAAATGTCCTGGACTATTCCTTTTGAGAATCTAAGGGTTTCGCCTTATTAAATTAGAGAGTCTAACTCTCCTAACCTATTACTTTAGAGAACACAAGTGTTTCGCCTTACAAATTTAGAGACTCTAAATCTCCTGGCCTATAACTTTAGAGACTCTAGTTTTTCGACTTTTTAATTTAGAGACTCTAAATCTCCTGGCCTAATCCTTTGGAGATTATAATATTTTCGCGCTCTTAATATAGAGACAGTAACTGTCCTGGCTTGTACCTTTAGAGACTCTAAGACGTTCGCCTTATTAATTTAGATTCACTATCAGTCTTGGGCTATTCCTTTAGAGACACTAAGAGTTTCGCCTTATTAATTTAGAGACTCTAAATGGCCTGTCCTATAACTTAAGAGACTCTAAGTGATTCGCCTTATTAATTTTGAGCCCTAACTCTCCTGCGCTATTACTTTAGAGACTGAGACTTTCGCCTTATTAATTTAGAGACTCTGTCCTGGCCTAATACTTTAGAGAATCTAAGTGTTTCGACTTATTAATTTAGAGACTCTAACTGTCCTGGGATATTTATTTAGAGACTCTAAGTGTTTCACCTTATTAATTTAGATTCTCTAACTATCCTGGCCTATCCCTTTAGAGACACTAAGATTTCCGTCTTATTAATTTAGAGACGCTAACAGCCATGGCCTATTCCTTTAGAGAATCTAAGCTTTTCGCCTTATTAATTTAGAGACCCTAAGAGTCCTGGCTTATTCCTTTAGAGACTCTAAGAGTTTCGCCTTATTAATTTAGTGACACTAACTGACCTGGCCTTTTCCTTTAGAGACTCTAAGAGTTTCGCCTTATTAATTTAGAGACTCTAAACTTCCTGGCCTATTCCTTTAGAGACTCAAAGAGTTTTGCCTTAATAATTTAGAGACCCTAACTGTCCAGGCCTCTTCCTTTAGAGACTCTAAGAGTTTCGCCTTATTAATTTAAAGAATCTAATTGTCCTGGCCTATTCCTTTAGAGACTCTATATGATTCGCCTTATTAATTTGAGATTCTAAATATCCTGGCCTATTCCTTTAGAGACACTAAGTGTTTCGCCTTATTAATGTAGAGACTGTAACTGACTTAGCCTATTCTGTAGAGACTCTAAGCGTTTCGCCTTATTAATTTAGAGACACTAACACACTTGGCCTATTCCTTTAGAGACACTAAGTGTTTCGTCTAATTAATTTGGGACACTAAAACTTCTGGCCTATTCCTTTAGAGACTCTAAGTGTTTCGCCCTAATAATTTAGAGAATCTAACACTCCTGGCCTATTCCTTTAGAGACTCTAAGAATTTCGCCTTATTAATTTAGAGATTCTAACTCTCCTGGCCTAATCCTTTAGAGACACTAAGAATTTCGCCTTATTAATTTAGAGACACTAACAGTCCTGGCCTATTCATTTAGAGACTCTATGAGTTACGCCTTATTGTTTTAGAGACCCTAACAGTCCAGGCCTATTCCTTTAGAGACTCTAAGATTTTCGCCTTATTAATTTAGAGTCCCTAATTGTCTTGTCCTATTCCTTTAGAGACTATAAGTGTTTCGCCTTATTAATTTATAGACCCTAACTCTGCTGGCCTATTCATTTAGGGACTCTAAGAGTTTCGCCTTATTAATTTAGAGACACTAACAGTCCTGGCCTATTCCTTTAGAGACCCTAAGATTTTCGCCTTATTAATTTAGAGACACTAACTGACCTGGCCTATTCATTTACAGACTCCAAGTATTTCGCCTTATTAATTTAGAGACTCTAATTGTCCTGGCCTATCACTTTAGAGACTCTAAGAGTTTCGCCTAATTAATTTTTAGACCCTAAATCTCCTTGCTATTCCTTTAGATACTATAAGTGTTTCGCCTTATTAATTTAGGGACTCTAAGTGTCCTGGCCTATTCTTTAGAGACCCTAAGATTTTCGCCTTATTAATTTAGAGACTCTAATTGTCCTGACCTATTCCTTTAGAGAATCTAAGAGTTTCGCCTGATTAATTTAGAGACTCTAACTCTCCTGGACTATTCCTTTAAAAACACTAATTGTTTCGCCTTAATAATTTGGAGACACTAAACCTTCTGGCCTATTTCTTTAGAGACACTAAGAGTTTCGCCTTATTAATTTAGAGACCCTAAATTTCTGGCCTAATCCATTAGAGATTCTAAGATTTTCGCCTTATTAATTTAGAGACTCTATCTCCCCTGGCCTATTCCTTTAGAGACTCTAAGGGTATCGCGTTATTAATTTAGAGACTCTAACTGTCTTGGCCTATTCCTTTAGAGACTCTAAAAGTTTCGCCTTATTAATTTATAGACACTAACAGTCCTGGCCTATTCCTTTAGAGAATCTAAGAGTTTCGCCTTATTAATTTTGAGAACCTAACCCGCCTGGCCTATCCCTTTAGATGCTATATGAGGTTCGCCTTATTAATTTAGGGACTCATACTGTCCTGGCCTATTCCTTTAGAGACTCTAAGAGTTTCGCCTTACTAATTTAGAGACTGTAAATGTCCTGGCCTATTCCTTTAGAGACTCTAAATTTTGGCCTTATTAATTTAGAGACTCTAACTCTCCTGGCCTATTCCTTTAGAGAACCTAAGAGTTTCGCCATTTTAATTTAAAGACTCTAACAGTACTGGCCTATTCTTTTAGAGACTCTAAGTGTTTCGCCTTACTAATTTAGAGAACCTAATTATCCTGGCCTACTCCTTTAGAGACTCTAAGTGTTTCGCCTTATTAATTTAAAGACTCTAACTGTCCTGGACTAGTATTTAGAGACTCTAAGAGCTTCGTCTTATTAATTTAGAGACTCTAACTGTCCTTGTCTAATTCCTTATAGACTCTAAGGATTTCACCTTATTAATTTAGAAACTCTAACTGTCCTGGCCTATTCCTTTAGAGACACTAAGAGTTTCGCCTTATTAATTTAGAGGCTCTAACTGTACTGGACTATACTTTTGGAGGCTCTAAGTGTTTCGCCTTATTAATTTAGAGACCCTAACTGTCCTGGCCTATTCCATTAGAGACTCTAAGAGCTTCGCCTTATTAATTTAGAGACACTAACTCTACTGTCCTATACCTTTAGAGACTCTAAGCGTTTCGCCTTATTAATTTAGAGAATCTAACTCTTCTGGCCTATTCCTTTAGAGACTCTAAGAATTTCGCCTTATTAATTTAGAAAACTAACAGTCCTGGTTTATACATTTAGAGACTCTAAGGTTTTCGCCTTATTAATTTAGAGACTTTATCACTGCTGGTCAATTACTTTAGAGACACTAAGAATTTCGCCTTATTAATTTAGAGACACTAACAGTCCTGGCCTATTCCTTTATAGACTCTAAGACTTTCGCCTTATTAACTTGGAGAACCTAACTTTCCTGGCCTATTACTTTAGATACTCTAAGTCGTTCGCCTTATTAATTTAGAGTCTCTAAATCTTCTGGCCTATACTTTTGGAGGCTCTAAGTGTCTCGCCTTATTAATTTAGGGACCCTAACAGTTCTGGCCTATTCTTTTAGAGACTCTAAGAGTTTCGCCTTATTAATTTAAAGACTCTAACAGTCCTGGCCTATTCCTTTAGGGACTCTATGAGATTCGCCTTATTAATTTAGAGACTCTAACTGTCCTGGTCTATTCCCTTAGAGGCTCTAAGTATTGCGCCTTATTAATTTAGAGCCCTATCTTTCCTGGCCTATTCCTTTAGAGACTCTAAGAGTTTCGCCTTTTTAATTTAGAGTAACTAATTCTCTTGGACTAGTCCTTTAGAGACACTAAGATTTTCGCCTTATTAATTTAAGGACTCTAAATGTCTTGGCCTATTCCTTTAGAGACACTAAGATTTTAGCCTTTTTAATTTACAGACATTAAATGTCCTGGCCTAAAACTTTAGAGACTCTAAGTGTTTCGCCTTATTAATTTAGAGGCTCTAAACGTTCTGGTCTATTACTTTAAGGCCGCTAAGTGTTTCGCCTTATTAATTTAGGGGTTCTAACTGTACTGGCCTATTCCTTTAAGGACCCTAAGTGTTTCGCCTTATTAAATTCGAGACACTTACACCCCAGGCCTATTCCTTTAGGGACTCTATGTGTTTCGCCTTATTAATTTAGAGACCCTAACACTCCTGGCCTATTCCTTTAGAGACTCCATGAGTTTCGCCTTATAAATTTAGAGACACTAACTCTCCTGGCCTATTCCTTTAGAGACTCTAAGTGTTTCGCCTTATTAATTTAGAGGCCCTTACTGTCCTGGCATATTTCTTTAGAGACTGTCAGTGTCTCTCCTTATTAATTTAGAGACACTAAATCTCCTGGCCCATATCTTTAGATACTATAACAGTTTCGCCTTATTAATTTAGGGAATCTAACTGTCCTGGCCTATTCCTTTAGAGACTCTAAGTTTTTCGCCTTACTAATTTAGAGACTGTAACTATCCTGGCCTATTCATTTAGAGACTCTATGAGTTTCGCCTTATTAAATTAGAGACACTAACTGTCCTGGCCTATTCCTTTAGAGACTCTAAGAATTTGGCCTTATTAATTTTGAGACTATAACTCTCCTGGCATATTCCTTTAGAGACTCTAAGAGTTTCGCCTTATTAAATAAGAGACCCTAAAAGTCCTGGCCTATTCTTTTAGAGACTCTAAGATTTTCGACTTATTAATTTAGAGACTCTAAATGTCCTGGCCTATTGCCTTATTGAACCTAAGTGTTTCGTCTTATTAATTTACAGACCCTAACTGTCCTGACCTATGCCTTTAGAGACGCTATGACTTTCGCCATTTAATTTAGAGACACTAACTTTCCTGGCCTATTCCTTTAGAGACTCTAAGAGATTCGCTTTATTAATTTAGAGGCTCTAACTGTCCTGGCCTATTCGTTTAGAGATTCTAAGGTTTTCGCATTATTAATTTAGAGACTCTATATATCCTGGCCTATAACTTTCGAGACTCTAAGATTTTCGCCTTATTAATTTAGAGACTCTAAAACTCCTAGCTTATTCCTTTAGAGATCACAAGTGTTTCGCCTTATATATTTAGAGACTTTAACTCTCTGGGCCTATAACATTAGAAAATCTAGTGTTTCGAATTTTTAATTTAGAGACTCTAAATCTCTTGGCCTAATCCTTTAGAGACTATAATATTTTAGCCCTATTGATATAGAGACTGTAATCCTCTTGGCTTGTTCCTTTAGAGACCCTAAATCTTTCGCTTTATTAATTTTTATTTCCCTAACAGTCCTGGCCTTTTCCTTTAGAGACACTAAGAGATTTGCCTTAGAAGTTTATAGACTCTAACTGTTCTGTCCTATTCCTTTAGAGACTCTAAGAGTTTCGCCTTATTAAATTTGAGACCCTAACACTCCTGGCCTATTCCTTAAGATACTTTATGAGTTTCACCTTATTAATTTAGGGATTCTAACTGTCCTGGCCTATTCCTTTAGAGACTGTAAGAGTTTCGCCTTACTAATTTAGAAACTGTAACTCTCCTGGCCTATTTCTTTAGAGACTCTAAGAGTTTCACCTTATTAAATTAGAGACTCTAACTGTCCTGTTCTATTCCTTTAGAGAATCTAAGTGTTTTGCCTTAGTAATTTAGAGACTCTAACTGTCCTGGCCTATTACTTTAGAGACTCTAAGTGCTTCGCCTTATTAATTTAGAGACTCTAACTGTCCTGGGCTATACCTTTAGAGACTCTAAGTGTTTCGCCTTATTAATTTAGAGATTCTAACTGTCCTGGCCTATCTCTTTAAAGATTCTAAGAGTTCCGCCTTATTAATTTAGAGACTCTAACTGCCCTGGCCTATTCGTTTAGAGAAACTAAGTGTTTCGCCTTATTAATTTAGAGACACTAACAGTCCTGGCCTATTCCTTTAGAGACTCTAAGTGTTTCGCCTTATTAATTTAGAGACACTAACTGTCCTGGCCTATTCCTTTAGAGACTCCAAGAGTTTCGCCTTATTAATTTAGAGACTCTAAATTTCCTGGCCTATTCCTTTAGAGACTCTAAGAATTTCGCCTTATTAATTTAGAGACTGTAACATTCCTGGCCTATTCCATTAGAGACTCTAAGGGTCTCACCTTATTAATTTAAAGACTCTAATTGTCCTGGCCTATTCCTTTAGATACTCTATATGTTTCGCCTTATTAATTTGAGAACCTAACTGTCCTGGCCTATTCCTTTAGAGACTCTAAGTGTTTCGGCTTATTAATTTAGAGACTCTAACTTTACTAGCCAATTCCTTAAGAGACTCTAAGCGTTTCGCCTTATTAATTTTGAGCCCTAACTGTCCTTCACTATTTCTTTAGAGACTGAGACTTTCGCCTTATTAATTTAGAGACTCTAAATGTCCAGGCCTATTACTTTGGAGACACTAAGTGTTTCGCCTTATTAATTTAGAGGCACTAACTGTTCTGGGCTATTCTTTAGAGACTCTAAGTGTTTGGCCTTATTAATTTAGAGACGCTAACTGTCCTGGCATATCACTTTTGAGACTCTAAGATTTCCGCCTTATTAAATTAGAGACACTAACATTCCTGGTCTATTCCTTTAGAGAATCTAAGAGTTTCGCCTTATTGATTTGGAGACACTAACTGTCCTGGCCTATTTCTTTAGAGACACTAAGGGTTTGGCCTTATTAATTTAGAGACACTAACTTTCCTGGTCTATTTTTTAGAGACCCTCAGATTTTCGCCTTATTAATTTAGAGACTCTAACTCTCCTGGCCTATTCCTTTAGGGACTCTAAGAGTTTCGCCTTATTAATTTGGAACCACTAACTGTCCTGGCAAATTTCTTTAGAGACTTTAAGTGTATCGCCTTATTAATTTAGAGACTCTAAATGTGCTGGCCTATTACTTTAGAGACTCTAGGGGTTTCGCCTTATTAATTTAGAGACTCTAACTGTCCAGGCCTAAACTTTAGAGACCCTAGGAGTTTCGCCTTATTAATTTAGAGACACTAACTGTCCTGGCCTATTACTTTAGAGTCTCTAAGAGCTTCGCTTTATTAATTTAGAGACCCTAAATGTACTGGCCTATTCCTTTAGAGACTCTAAGTATTTCGCCTTATTAATTTAGAGACTCTAACTGTTCTGGCCTATTCGTTTAGAGATTCCATGTGTTTCGCATTATTAATTTAGAGACTCTAACTGTCCTGGCCTATTCCTTTAGAGACCCTAAGAGTTTCGTCTTATTAATTTAGAGACTCTAAATGTCCTGGCCTATTACTTTAGAGAATATAAGCTTTTTCGTCTTATTAATTTAGAGACTCTAACTTCCCTGGCCTATTCCTTTAGAGACTCTAAGAGTGTCGCCTTTTTAATTTAGAACCTAAATGTCCTGGCCAATTTCTTTAGAGACTCTAAAAATTTCGGATTTTTAAATTAGAGACGCTAAATATCCTGGCCTATTCATTTAGAGACCCGAAGTTTTTCGGCTTATTATTTTAGAGACCCTAACTGTACTGGCCTATCCCTTTAGAGACTTTAAGAATTTCGCCTTATTAATTTAGAGGCACGAACTGTCCTGGAATATTTCTTTAGAGAATCTAAGAGTTTCGCCTTATTAATTTAGAGACTCTAACTGTCCTGGTCTAATCCTTTAGAGACACTAAGTGTTTCGCCTTATTATTTTACAGAATCTAACTGTCATTGAGTATTCCTTTATAGACTCTACGTGATTCACCTAATTAAATTAGAGACTCTAAATGTCCTGGCCTATTCCTTTAGAGACTATAAGAGTTTCGCCTTATTAAATTAGAGACACTAAATCTCCTGGCCTATTCCTTTAAAGACTCTAAAATTTTCGCCATTTTAATTTAGAGACTTTAACTGTCCTAGCCTATTCCTTTAGAGACTCTAAGAGTTTCTCCTTATTAATTTAGAGACCCTAACTGTCCTGGCCTATTCCTTTAGAGAATCTAAGTTTTTCGCCTTATTAATCAAGAGACTCTAACTGTCCTGGCCTATTCCTTTATAGACTCTAAGAATTTCGCCTTATTAATTTAGAGACCCTAAGTGTTCTGGTCTATTCCTTTAGAGAGTCTAAGAGTTTCGCCTTAATAATTTAGAGACACTAACACTTCTGGCCTATTCCTTTAGAGACTATAATTGTTTCGCCCAATCAATTTAGAGACACTAACAGCCTGGCCTATCCCTTTCGAGACCCTAAGTGTTTCGCCTTATTAATTTTGAGACTCTAACAGTCCTGGCCTAATACTGTAGAGACTCTAAGACTTTCGCCTTTTTAATTTAGAGACACAAACTTTCCTGGCCTATTCCTTTAGAGACTCTAAGATTTTCTCCTTATTAATTAAGAGACACTAACAGTCCTGGCCTATTCCTTTAGAGACTTAAGTGTTTCGCCTTATTAATTTTGAGACCCTAACATTCCTGCACTATTCCTTTAGAGGCTGAGACGTTCGCCTTAATAATTTAGAGAATCTAACTGTCCTGGCCTATTCCTTTAACGCTTCTAAGTATTTCGCCTTATTAATTTAAACACCCTAACTCTCCTGGCCTATTCCTTTAAGGCCTCTAAGAGTTTCGCCTTATTAATTTGCAGACTCTAACACTCCTGGCCTATTCCTTTAGAAAATCTAGGATTTTAGCCTTATTAATTTAGAGACACTAACTGTCCTGGCCTATTCGTTTAGAGACTCCATGAGTTTCGCCTTATTAATTTAGAGGCACTGTCCTGGCCTTTTCCTTTAGAGACTCTAAGTGTTTCGCCTTATTAATTTATAGACCCTAAATATCCTGGCCTATTTCTTTAGAGACTCTAATGGTCTCGTCTTATTAATTTTGAGACTGTAACTCTCCTGGCCTATACATTTAGAGATTCTAAGAATATCGCCATATTAATTTAGAGACCCTAAACCTCCTTTCCTATTCCTTTGGGGACTGTAAGTATTTCGCCTTATTTATTTAGAGACTGTAATTATCCTGGCCTATTACTTTAGAGACTATAAGAGATTCGCCTTAATAATTTAGAGACTCTAACTGTACTGGCCTATAACTTTAAAGGCTCTAAGTGTTTCGCTTTATTAATTTAGAGGCCCTAACTCTCCTGGCCTATTCCTTTAGAGACTCTAAGGAATTCGCCTTATTAATTTAGAGACACCAACATTCCTGGCCTATTCTTTTGGAGACTCTAGGGCTTTCGCTTTATTAATTTAGAGAAACTAACTGTCCTGGCCTTTTCCTTTAGAGACTCTAAGAGTTTGGCCTTAATAATTTTTAGACTCTAACTCTCCTGGCCTATGCCTTTAGAGACTATAAGATTTTCGCCTTATTAATTTAGAGACTCCAAATCTCCTGGCCTATTCCTTTACAGACCCTAAGAGTTTCGCCTTATTAATTTAGAAACACTATCTGTCCTGGCCTTTTCCTTTACAGACTTATAAGAGTTTCGCCTTAATAATTTAGGGACACTACCTGTTCTGGCCTATTCATTTTGAGACTCTAAGTGTTTCGCGTTATTAATTTAGAGACTCTAAATATCCTGGCCTATTCCATTAGAGAAGCTATGATTTTCGCCTTATTAATTTAGAGACACTAAAACTCTTGGCCTAATCCTTTAGAGACTCTAAGAGTTTCGCCTTATTAATTTAGAGACACTAACTATCCTGGCCTATTCCTTTTGAGAATCTAAGATTTTGGCCTTATTAAATTAGAGACTCTAACTCTCCTAGCCTATTACTTTAGAGATCACAAGAGTTTCGCCTTACAAATTTAGAGACTCTAAATCTCCTGGCCTATAACTTTAGATACTCTAGTTTTTCGACTTTCTAATTTAGGGACTCTAAACCTCCTGGCCTATTCCTTTAGAGACTATAATATATTTGCTCTATTAATATAGTGACTGTAACTGTCCTGGCTTGTTCCTTTAGAGACCCTAAGATTTTCGCCTTATTAGTTTAGATTCCCTAACAGTCCTGGCCTTATTCTTTAGAGATTCTAAGAGTTTCGCCTTATTAATTTAAAGAGTCTAACTGTCCTGTCCTAATCCTTTAGAGACTCTTAGAGATTCGCCTTATTAATTTTGAGGCCTAACTGTCCTGAACTATTAATTTAGAGACTGAGACTTTCGCCTTATTAATTTAGAGACTGTAACTCTCCTGGCCTATTTCTTTAGAGACTCTAAGTGTTTCGCCTTATTAATTTGGAGACTCTTACTTTCCTGGGCTATTCCTTTAGAGACACTAAAATTTTCGCCTTATTAATTTAGAGACTCTAACTGTCCTGGCCTATCACGTTAGGGACTCTAAGCGTTCCGCCTTATTAATTTAAAGACCCTAACTGTCCTGGCCTATTCGTTTAGAGACACTAAGTATTTCGCCTTATTAATTTAGAGACTCTATCTGTCCTGGCCTATAAATTTGAGACTCTAAGTGTTTCGCTTATTAATTTAGAGACTCTAACATTCCTGGTCTATTACTTTAAAGACTCTAAGAGATTCGCTTTATTAATTTAGAGACTCCAACAGTCCTGGCCTATTCCTTTAGAGACTCTATGAGTTTCGCCTTATTAATTTAGAGACTCTGTTATGGCCTATTCCTTTAGAGACTCTAAGTGTTTCGCCTTATTAATTAGAGACTCTAATTGCCCTGGCCTATGTTTAGAGACTGTTAGATTTTCGGCTTATTAAATTAGACACTCCAACTGTCCTGGTCTATTACTTTCGAGACTCTAGGAATTTCGCCTTATTAATTTAGAGAATCTAACTGTCCTGGCATATCACTTTAAGGCCTCTAAGTGTTTCGACTTATTAATTTAGAGACTAATCTCCTGACCTATTCCTTTAGAGACTCTAAGAGATTTGCCTTATTAATTTAGAGACTCTAACTGTCCTGGCCTATTCCTTTAGAGAAACTAAATTTTTCGCCTTATTAATTTAGAGACCCTAACGGTCCTGGCCTAATTCTTTAGAGACTCTAAGAGTTTCGCCCTATTAATTTAGAGTCACTACCTCTATTGGCCTATTCCTTTAGAGACTCTAAGAATTTTGCCGTATTCATTTAGTGACTCTAACTGTCCAGGCCTATTCCTTTAGAGACTCTAAGAGTTTCGCCTTATTAATTTGGAGACTCTAAATATCCTGGCCTATTCCTTTAGAGACCCTAAAATTTTCGCCTTATTAATTTAGAGACACTAACTGTCCTGGCCTATTCCTTTAGACACTCTAAGAGTTTCGCCTTATTAATTTAGATACTCTAATTGTCCTGGCCTATTGCTTTAGAGACTCTAAAATTTTCGCTTTATTAATTTAGAGACTCTTACTGTCCTGGCCTATTCCTTTAGAGACTCTAAGAGATTCGCCTTATTAATTTAGAGATTCTAACTGTCCTGGCCTATTCTTTAGAGACTCTAAGTGCTTCGCCTTATTAATTTAGAGATTCTAACATTCCTGGCCTATTCCTTTAGAGACTCTAAGAATTTCGCCTTATTATTTTAGAGACTCTAACTGTCCTGGCCTATTACTTTAGAGACCCTAAGAGATTCGCCTTATTAATTTAGAGAATCTAACTCTCCTGGCCTATTCCTTTAGAGACTCTAAAACTTTCGCCTTATTAATTTAGAGACAGTAAATGTCCTGGCCTATAAATTTAGAGACTCTAAGTGTTTCGCCTTATTAATTTAGTGGCTCTAAATATCCTGGCCTCTAACTTTAGAGACTCTAAGAGTTTCGCCTTATTAATTTAGAGACACTAAGAGATCTGGCCTATTTCTTTAAGGCCTCTAAGCGTTTCGCGTTATTAATTTAGAAACTCTAAATGTCCTGGCCTATCCCTTTAAGGCCTCTAAGAGTTTCGCCCTATTAATTTCGAGACACTAACCCTCCTGGCCTATACCTTTAGAGACTCTATGAGTTTCGCCTTATTAATTTAGAGACTCTAAATGTCCTCGCCTATTCCTTTAGAGACACCATGTGTTTCGCCTTATTAATTTAGGGACACCAACTGTCCTGGCCTATTCCTTTATAGACTCTATGTGTTTCGCCTTATTAATTTAGAGAATCTAACTGTCCTGGCCTATTTTTTAAAGACTCTAAGGTTCTAGCCTTAATAATTTTGAGACTCCAACTGTCCTGGCCTAATCATTTAGAAACTCTAAGAATTTCGCCTTATTAATTTAGAGACTCTAAATGTCCTGGCCTATTCCTTTAGAGACTATAAAAATTTGGCCTTATTAAATTAGAGCCCTTTAATGTCCTGGCCTATTCTTTTAGAGACTCTAAGATTTTGGCCTTATTCATTTAGAGTCTAACTGCCCTGGCCAATTCCTTTAGAGGCTCTAAGAGTTTGGCATTATTAATTTAGAGCCCCTAACTCTCCTGCACTATTCCTTTAGAGACTGAGACTTTCGCCTTATTAATTTAGAGACTCTAACTTTCCTGGCCTATTCCTTTAGAGACTCTAAGATTTTCGCCTTATTAATTTAGAGCCTCTAAATGTCCTGGCCTATTCCTTTAGAGACTCTAAGAGTTTCACCTTATTAATTTAGAGACTCTAAGTGTCCTGGCCTATTCCTTTAGAGACTCTAAGTGTTTCGCCTTATTAATTTAGAGACTCTAACTGTCCTGGCCTAAACATTACAGACGCTAAGAGTTTCGCCTTATTAATTTCTAGACACTAACTGTCCTGGCCTATAACTTTAGAGACTTTAAGAAATACGCCATTTTAATTTAGAGACTCTAATTGTCCTGGCCTATTCCTTTAGAGACTATAAGTTTTTCGCCTTACTAATTTAGAGATTCTAACTCTCCTGGCCTATTCCTTATGAGACTCTAAGTGTTCCGCCTTATTAAATTAGGGACTCTAAATCTCCTAGCCTATTACTTTAGAGATCACAAGTTTTTCGCCTTACAAATTTAGAGACTCTATCTCTACTGGCCTATAACTTTAGAGACTCTAGATTTTCGACTTTTTAATTTTGAGACTCGAACTCTCCTGGCCTATTCCTTTAGAGAATATAATATTTTCGCGCTATTAATATAGAGACTGTAACTGTCCTGTCTTGTTCCTTTAGAGAACCTAAGACTTTCGCCTTATTAATTTAGATTCCCTAACAGTCCTGGCCTATTCCTTTAGAGACACTAAGAGTTTCGCCTTATTAAATTAGAGACTCTAACTGTCCTCTCCTATTCCTTTAGAGACTCTAGGAATTTCGCCTTATTAGTTTTGAGCCCTAACTGTCCTGCACTATTCCTTTAGAGACTGAGACTTTCGCCTTATTAATTTAGAGACACTAACTGTCTTGGCCTAATACTTTAGAGACACTTAGTGTTTCGCCTTATTAATTTAGAGACTCTAACTGTCCTGAGCTAATACTTTAGAGACTCTAAGTTTTTCGCCTTATTCATTTAGAGACTCTAACTGTCCTGGCCTATCACTTTAGAGACTCTAATAATAACGCCTTATTAATTTAGAGACTCTAACTGTTCTGGCCTATTCCTTAAAGGCTCTAAGAATTTCGCCTTATTAATTTAGAGACTATAACTGTCATAGCCTACACATTTAGAGACTCTAATTCATTCGCCTTATTAATTTAGAGACACTAACTGTCCTGGCCTATTTCTTTAGTGACTCTAAATATTTCGCCATATTAATTTATAGACTCTAACGGTCCTGGCGTATTCCTTTAGAGACTCTAAGAGTTTCACCTTATTAATTTAGAGACTCTAACAGCCCTGGCCTATTCCTTTAGAAATACTAAGGGTTTCGCCTTATTAATTTAGAGACTCTAACTGTCCTGTCCTATTCTTTAGAGATTCTAAGTGATTCGACTTATTAATTTAGAGACTCTAACTGTCCTGGCGTATTCATTTAGAGACTGTACGATTTTCGCCTTATTAATTTATAGACTATAACTCTCCTGGCCTATCACTTTAAGGCCTCTAAGATTTTCGCCTTATTAATTTACAGACTCTAACTCTCCTGGCCTATTCCTTTAGGGACTCTAAGAATTTCGCCTTATTAATTTAGAGAATCTAACTGTCATTTCCTTATCCTTTAGAGACTTTAAGAGTTTCGCCTTATTAATTTAGAAACACTAACTGTCCTGGCCTATTCCTTTAGAGACTCTAAGCGTTTGGCCTTATTAATTTAGAGACTATCTGTCCTGGCCTAATACTCCTAAATTAATTTGAGGACTCTAACTGTCCTGGCCTCTTACTTTAGAGACTCTAAGTATATCGCCTTATTAATTTAGAGACTGTAAATTTCCTGGCCTATTTTTTAGAGACACTAATTACTTCGACTTATTAATTTAGAGATTCTAACAGTCCTGGCCTATTCCTAAAGAGACACTAAGAATTTCGCCTTATTAATTTAGAGACTCTATAACTCCTAGCCTATTCCTTTATAGACACTAAGATTTTCGCCTTATTAATTTAGAAACCCTAACTGTCCGGGCCTATTCCTTTAGAGACTCTAAGAGTTTAGCCTTATTAATTTATAGACCCTAACAGTTCTGGCCTATTCCTTTAGAGACTCTAAGATATTCGCCTTATTAATTTAGAGACTCTAACTGTCCTGGCCTATTCCTTTAGAGACACTAAGAGTTTCGCCTTATTAATTTAGAGGTTCTAACTCTCCTGGCCTATTTCTTTAGAGACTCTAAGAGTTTAGCCTTATTAATTTAGAGACTCTAACTGTCTTGGCCTATTCCTTTGGAGACTCTAAGAATTTCGACATATTAATTCAGATATTCTAATTCCTTTGGCGTATTCCATTAGAGACTCTAAGCGTTTCGCCTTATTAATTTAGAGACTGTAACAGTCCTGGCCTTTACCTTTAGAGACTCAAAGTTTTCGCCTTATTAATTTAGAGACTCTAACACTCCTTGCCTAAACCTTTAGAGACTCTAAATGTTTCGCCTTATTAAATAAGATACACTAACTCTCCTAGCCTATTCCTTTATACACTCTAAGAATTTCGCCTTATTAATTTAGAGAACCTAACTGACCTGGCCTATTCCTTTAGAGACTCAAAGATTTTCGCCTTATTAATTTAGAGACACTAAATGTTCTGGCCTATTCTTTTAGAGACTCTAAGGTATTCGCCTTATCAATTTAGAGACTCTAACTGTCCTGGCCTATTCCTTTCGAGACTCTAAGTGTTTCGCCTTATTAATTTAGAGACTCTAACTTTCCTTACCTATTCCTTTAGAGACCAAAACAGTTTCGCCTTATTCATTTAGAGACTCTAACAGTCTTGGCCCAATACTTTAGAGACTCTAAATGTTTCGCCTTATTAATTTAGAGGCTCTAACTGTTCTGGACTATTCCTTTTGAGACCATAAGAATTTCGCCTTATTAATTTAGAGACTTTAACACTCCTAGCTTAATCCTTTAGAGATCAATTACTTTCGCCTTACAATTTTAGAGAATCTAATTCTCCTGGCCTATAACTTTAGAGACTCTAGTGTTTAGAATTTTTAATTTAGATTCTCTAAATTTCCTGGCCTACTCCTTTAGATAATATAATAATTTCGCTCTATTTATATAGAGACGGTAACTCTCCTTGTTTGTTCCTTTAGAGACCTTAAGACTTTCACCTTTTTAATTTAGATTCACCAACAGGCGTGGCCTATACCTTTAGAGACTCTAAGAGTTTCGCCCTATTAATTTAGAGACTCTAACTGACCTGGCCTATAAATTTAGAGACTCTAAGTGTTTCGGCTTATTAATTTTGAGCCCCAATCTTTCTTGCACTATTCCTTTAGAGATTGATACTTCCACCTTATTAATTTTGAGAATCTAACTGTCCTAGCCTATTTGTTTAAGTCCTCTAAGTGTTTCGCCTTATTAATTTAGAGACTCTAACTCTCCTGTCCTATTCCTTTAGAGACTCTATGAGATTCGCCTTATTAATTTAGAGACTCTAATTTTCTTGTTCTATACCTTTAGAGACTCTATGAATTTCGCCTTATTAATTTAGAGACTGTAACTGTCCTGGCCTATTCCTTCAGAGACACTAAGAGTTTCGTCATATTAATTTAGAGGAACTAACTGTCCTGGCCTATACATTTAGAGACTCTAAGGGTCTCGCCTTATTAATTTAGAGACACTAACTCTCCTGGCCTATTCATTTAGAGACTCTAAATTTTTCGCCTTATTCATTTAGAGACTCTACCTATCCTGACCTTTTCATTTAAAGACTTTAAGATTTTCGCCTTATTTATTTAGAGACACTAACTGCCCTGGCCTAACACTTTAGAGTCTCTAAGAGTTCGCTTTATTAGTTTAGAGACTCTATCTGTCCTGACCTATTCCTTTTGAGACTCTAAGAGATTCGCCTTATTAATTTAGAGACACTAACTGTCCTGGCCTATTACTTTAGAGACTCTAAGTGTTTCGCCTTATTAATTTAGAGACTCTAACTATCCTGGCCTATTCCTTTAGAGACTCTAAGCGTTTCGCCTTATTAATTTAGAGACACTAACTCTCATGGCCTATTCCTTTAGAGACTCTAAGGGTTTCGCCTTATTAGTTTAGAGACTCTAACTGTCCTGGCCTGTTCCTTTAGAGACTCTGTGGCTTTAGCCTTAATAATTTAGAGACTCTAACTCTCCTGGCCTATAACCTTAGAGACACTAAGTGTTTCGCCTTATTAATTTAGAGACTCTATCAGTTCTGGCCTATTCCTTTAGAGACCCTAAGTGTTTCGCCTTATTAATTTAGAGACTCTAAATCTCCTGGCCTATTACTTTAGAGACTCTAATAGTTTCGCCTTATTAATTTAGAGACTCTAACGGTCCCGGCCTATTCTTTTGAGACTCTATGTATTTCGCCTTATTAATTTAGAGACACTTTACTGACTTGGCCTATTTATTTTGAGACTCTAAGTGTTTCGCCTTATAAATTTAAAGACTCTAACTCTCCTGGCCTATTCATTTAGAGCCTCAAATTTTTCGCCTCATTAAATTAGAGACTCTAACTGTCCTGACCTATTCCTTTAGAGACTCTAAGTGTTTCGCCTTATTAATTTAGAGACTCTAACTCTACTGGTCTATTCCTTTAGAGACTCTAAGAGATTCGCCTTATAAATTTAGAGAAGCTATCTGTCGTTGCCTATTTCTTTAGAGACTCTATGAGTTTCGCCTTATTAATTTAGAGACACTAAAAGTCCTGGCCTATTCTTTTAGAGACTCTAGGAGTTTCGCCTTATTAATTTAGAGATCCTAACAGTCATGGCCTATCCCTTTACAGACACTAATAGTTTCGCTTTATTAAATGAGAGGCTCTAACTGTCCTGGCCTATTCCTTTAGAGACTCTATGATTTTCGCCTTATTAACTTAGAGACACTAACGCTCCTGGCCTATTTCTTTAGAGAATCAAATATTTTCGCCTTATTAATTTAGTGACTCTAACTGCCCTGTCCTATAACGTTAGAGACTCAAAGAGAATCGCCTTATTAATTTAGAGCCCCTAACTCTCCTGCACTATTCCTTTACAGGCTGAGACTTTCGCCGTATTAATTTAGAGACACTAACTGTCCTGGCTTATTCCTTACAGATTCTAAGAGTTTCGCCTTATTAATTTAGAGACTCTAAAGTTCCTGGCCTATTCCTTTAGAGAATCTAAGAGATTCGCCTTATTGATTTAGAGCCACTAAAAGGCCTGCACTATTCCTTTAGAGACTGAGATTTTCGCTGTATTAATTTAGAGACTCTAAGTGTCCTGGCTTAGTTCTTTAGAGACTCTAAGAGTTTCGCCTTATTATTTTAGTGAATCTAACTGTCCCGGCCTAAACCTTTAGAAACTTAAAGATTTTCGCGTTATTAATTTTGAGACTCTAACTGACCTGGCCTATTGCTTTAGGGACTCTAAGAGTTTCACCTTATTAATTTGGAGCCCCTAAATGACCTGCACTATTCCTTTAGAGACTGGGAATTTCGCCTTATTAATTTAGAGACTCTAACTGTCCTGGCCTATTCCTGTAGAGACTCTAAGTTTTCACCTTATTAATTTAGAGACCCTAACTTTCCAGCACTATTCCTATAGAGACTGAGGCTTTCGTCTTTTTAATTAAGAGACTCTAACTGTATTGGCCTACTCTTTTAGAGATTCTAAGAGTTTCGCCTTATTAATTTAGAGAAACTAAATGTCCTGGCCCAATGCTCTTGAGACTCTAAGATATTCGTCTTATTAATTTAGAGACTCTAACTCTCCTGGCCTATTACTTAGAGACACTAAGAATTTCGCCTTATTAATTTAGAGACTTTAACTCTAATTGCATATTCCTTTAGGGACTCTAAGTGTTTTGCCTTATTAATTTAGAGACACTAAATGTCCTGGCCTATTCCTTTAGATACTCTAATAGTTTCGCCTTATTAATTTACAGACTCTAACTGTCCTGGCCTATTCTTTAGAGACTCAAAGAGATTCGCCTTATTAATTTAGAGACTCTAACTGTCCTGGCTTATTCCTTTAGGGACTCTAAGTGTTTCGCCTTATTAATTTAGAGACCCTAACTGTCCTGGCCTATTCCTTTAGAGACACTAAGAATTTCGCCTTATTAATTTAGAGATTCTAACTTACCTGGCCTATTCCTTTAGAGATTCTAAGAGTTCCGCCTTATTAATTTAGAGCCCCTAACTGTCCTGCACTATTCCTTTAGAGACTGAGATTTTCAACGTATTAATTTAGAGACCCTAAATATCCTGGCATATTTCTTTAGAGACTCTAAGTGTTTCGCCTTATTAATTTAGAGATTGTAACTGCCCTGGCCTATTCTTTTAGAGACGCTAAGTGATTCGCCTTATTAATTTAAAGCCCCTAACTGTCCTGCACTATTCCATTAGAGACTGAGGCTTTCGCCGTATTAATTTAGTGTACCTAAGTGTCCTGGACTATTTCTTTGAGACTCTAAGGAATTCGCCATATTATTTTAGAGACTCTAACTCTCCTGGCCTGTTCCTTTAGAGACTTTAAGAGTTTCGTCTTATTAATTTAGGACCTCTATCTACCCTGGCCTATTCCTTTAGAGACCCTAAGAGATTCACCTTATTAATTTAGAATCCCTAATTTTCCTGCACAATTCCTTTAGAGACTGAGACTTTCGCCTTAATAATTTAGAGACTCTAACTGCCCTGGCCTATTCCTTTAGGGTCTCTAAGTGTTTCACCTTATTAATTTAGAGACCCTAACTGTCTTGCACTATTCCTATAGAGACTGAGGCTTTCGACTTTTTAATTTAGAGTCTCTCACTGTCTTGGCCTATTACTTTCGAGACTCTAAGAGTATGGCCTTATAATTAAGAGACCCTAACTCTCCTGGCCTATTTTTTAGCCTCTAAGAGTCTCGTCTTATTAATTTAGAGACTCTAACTCTCCTGTCTTATGCCTTTAGAGACTCTAAGAATTTCGCCTTATTAATTTTGAGACTCTAAATGTCCTGGGCTATTCCTTTAGAGACTCTAAGTGTTTCGCCTTCTTAATTTAGAGACTCTAACTGTCCTGGCCTAATCCTTAACGAATCTAAGGGTTCCGCCTTATTAATTTAGAGACTCTAACTTTCCTGGCCTATTCGTTTAGAGATACTTTTAGTTTCGCCTTTTTAATTTAGAGGCTCTAATTGTCCTGGCCTATTCCTTTAAAGACTCTAAGAGTTTCGCATATTAATTTAGAGACCCTAATTGTCCTGGCCTATTCATTTAGAGAGCCTAAGTGTTTCGCCTTAATAATTTAGAGACTCTAACGATCCTGGCCTATTCTTTAGAGACACTAAGAGTTTCGCCTTATTAATTTAGAGATTCTAACATTCCTGGCCTATTCGTTTAGAGACTCTAAGTGTTGCGCCTTATTAATTTAGAGACCCTAACTATCCTGGCCTATAACTTTAGAGACTCTAAGATTATCGCCTTATTAATTTTGAGACTCTAACTGTATTGGTCTATTCTTTAGAGACTCTAAGTGTTTCGCCTTATTAATTTAGAGACTCTAAATATCCTAGCCTATACCATTAGGGACTCTAAAATTTTCGCCTTATTAATTTAGAGACACTAAATCTCATGGCCTATACCTTTAGAGACACTAAGCGTTTCGCCTTATTAATTTAGAGATTCTAACACTTCTGACCTATTTGTTTAGAGACTTTAAAAATTTCGCCTTATTAATTTAGAGACACAAGCCCTCCTGGCCTATTCCATTAGAGATTTTAAGAGTTTCGCCTTATTAAATTAGAGACACTAACTGTCCTGGACTTTTCCTTTAGACACTCTAAAATTTTCGCCTTATTAATTTAGAGACTCTAACTGTCCTTGCCAATTCCTTTAGAGACTCTAAGAGATTCGCCTTATTAATTTAGAGACACTAACGTTACTAGCCTCTTCCTTTAGAGACACTAAGAGTTTCGCCTTATTAATTTAGAGACTCTAATTCTCCTGGCCTATTCCTTTAGGTACTCTGAGGTTTTCGCCTTATTAATTTAGAGACTCTGTCCTGGCCTATTCCTTTAGAGATTCTAAGTATTTCGCCTTATTAATTTAGAGACTATAACTGTCCTGGCCTATTCCTTTAGATACTCTAAGAGTTTCGCCTTATTAATTTAGAGCCCCTAACTGTCCTGCACTATTCCTTTAGAGACTCTAATTGTTTCGCCTTAATAATTTAGAGACCCTAACTGTCCTGGCCTATTCCCTTAGAGTCTCTAAATGTTTCGCCTTATTAATTTAGAAAATATAAATGTCCTGGCCTATAACTTTAGAGACTTTAAGAGTATCGCCTTATTAATTTAGAGAAACTATCTGTCCTGGCCAATTACTTTGGAGACACAAAGCGTTTCGCCTTATTAATTTAGAGCCCCTAACTGTCCTGCACTATTCCTATAGAGACTGAGACTTTCGCCTAATCAATTTAGAGACCCTACGTGTAATGGCCTAATCCTTTAGAGTCTCTAAGTGTTTCGACTTATTAATTTAGGGACTCTAACTTTCTTGGCCTATTCCTTTAGAGACACTAATAATTTCGTCTTATTAATTTAGAGACGCTAACTGTCTTGGCTTATCCATTTAGAGACTCAAAGAATTTCGCCTTATTTATTTAGAGCCTCTAAATGTACTGCCCTATTCCTTTAGAGACTCTAAGGGATCCGCCTTATTAATTTCGAGACTGTAACTTACCTGGCCTATACCTTAAGAGAATCTAAGTGTTTCGCCTTATTAATTTCGAGACTCTAACAGACCTGGCCTATTCCTTTAAAGACTCTAAGAGTTTCGCCTTATTAATTTACAGATTATAACAGTCCTGGCCTATTTCTTTAGAGAATCTAAGATGTTCGCCTTATTAATTTAGAGACCCTAACTGTCCTGGCCTATTCCCTTAGAGACACTAGGAGTTTCGCCTTATTAATTTAGATACCTTAACTGTCCTGGCCTATTCCTTTAGAGACTCTAAGGATTTCGCCTTATTAAATTAGAGACTCTAAATGTCTTGGCATATTCCTTTAGAGAAACTAAGAGTTTCGCCTTATTAATTTAGAGACACTAACTGTCCTGGCCTATTTCTTTAGAGACTCTAAGAGTTTCGCCTTATAAATTAAAGACTCTAACTGTCCTGGCCTATTCCTTAGAGACTCTAAAAGTTTCGCCTTATTAATTTAGAGACTCTAATTTTCCTGAACTATTCCTTTTGAGACATTAAGTGTTTCGCCTTATTAATTTAGAGACTCTAACTCTCCTAGCCTATTCCTTTAGAGATCACAAGAGTTTCGCCATACAAATTTAGAGACTCTAATTCTCCTGGCCTATAACTGAAGAGACTCTAGAGTTTCGACTTTTTAATTTAAAGACTCTAAATGTCCTGACCTATTCCTTTAGAGAATATAATATTTTCGCGCTATTAATATAGAGACTGTAACTGTCCTGGCTTGTTCCATTAGAGACCCTAAATCTTTCGCCTTATTAATTTAGATTCCCTAACAGTCCTGCCCTATTCCTTTAGAGAATCTAAGATTTTCGCGTTATTAATTTAGAGACTCTAATGGTCCTGGCCTATTACTTTAGAGACTCTAAGAGTTTCGCCTTATTAGTTTGGAGCCCCTAACTGTTCTGCACTTTTCCTTTAGAGACGGAGACTTTCGCCTTATTAATTTAGAGACTCTAATTGTCATGGCCTATTACATTAAAGACTCTAAGAGATTCGCCTTATTAAATTTAAGACCCTAACTCTCCTGGCCTAAAACTTTAGAGACTCTAAGGGTTTCGCCTTATTAATTAAGAGACTCTAACTGTCCTGGCCTATTCCTATAGAGACTGTAAGGTTTTCGCCGTATTAAATTAGAGACCCTAAATATCATGGCCTATACTTTTAGAGACACTAAGAATTTCTCCTTATTAATTTAGAGACTCTAACTGTCCTGGCCTATTCCTTTTGAGACTCTAAGGGTTTCGCCTTATTAATTTAGAGACTCTAACTCTCCTAGCCTATTCCTTTAGAGAACACAAGGTTTTCGCCTTAAAAATTTAGAGACTCTAATTCTCCTGGCCTATAACTTAAGAGACACTAAGGTTTCGTCTCTTTAATTTAGAGACACTAAATGTCCTGTCCTATTACTTTAGAGACTCTAATATTTTCGCGCTAAAAATATAGAGACTGTAACTGTCCTCGCTAGTTCCTTTAGAGACCCTAAGTCTTTCGCCTTATTAATTTAGATTCCCTAAATCTCCAGGCCTATTTTTAAGAAACTCTAAGAGTTTGACCTTATTAATTTAGAGCCCCTAACTCTCCTGTAATATTACTTTAGAGCCTAAGACTTTCGCCCTATTATTTTAGAGAACCTAACTGCCATGGCCTATTACTTTAGAGCCTCTAAGTGTTTCGCCTTACAAAAATTAGAGACCCCAAAACTCCTGGCCTATTCATTTAGAGTCTCTAATAATTTCGCTTCATTAATTTAGAGACTCTATCTGTCCTGGCCTATTTCTTTAGAGACTCTAAGTTTTTCGCCATATTAAGTTAGAAACACTAACTGCCCTGGCCTATTCCTATAGAGACTCTAAGGGTTTCGCCTTATTAATTTAGAGATTCTAACTGTTCTGGCCTATTCCTTTAGAGACTCTAAGAGTTTCGCCTTATTAATTTACGGACTCTAACTCTCCTGGTCTATTCCTTTAGAGACTCTAAGAGTTAGGTCTTATTAATTTAGAGACTCTAACTGTCCTGGCCTATTCCTTTAGAGACTCTAAGAGTTACGCCTTATTAATTTAGAGACACTAACGGTCGTAGCCTATTCTTTTAGAGACTCTAAGTGTTTCTCCTTATTAATTTAGAGACTCTAACACTCTTGGCCTATTCCTTTAGAGAATCGAAGTGTTTCGCCTTATTAATTTAGAGACTCTAACTGTCCTGGCCTATTCCTTTAGAGACTCTAAGAGTTTCGCCTTATTAATTTAGAGACACTAACTGTCCTTTCCTATACCTTTAGAGACTGTAAGTGTTTCGACTTATTAATTTAAAGATTCTAACTGTCTTGGCCTATTACTTTACAGACCCTAAGTGTTCTGCCTTATTAATTTAGAGACTCTAAATATCCTGGCATTTTCCTTTAGAGACTCTAAGTTTTTCGCCATATTAATTTAGAGGCTCTAACCGTCCTGGCCTATTCCTATAAAGAATCTAAGAGTTTCTCCTTATTAATTTATAGACACTAACTCTCCTGGCCTATTCCTTTAGAGACTCTAAGAGTTTTGCCTTATTAATTTAGTGACTCTAAATTCCTGGCCTATTACTTTAGAGACACTAAGAGTTTCGCCCTATTAATTTAGATACTTTAACTGTCCTGGCCTTATTCCTTTAGAGACTCTAAAAGTTTCGCCTTATTAATTTAGAGACGCTAACTGTTCTGGCCTATTCCTTTAGAGACTATAAGAGTTTGGCCTTATTATTTTAGAGACTCTAACTGTCCTGGCCTATTCTTTTAAGGCTTCTAAGAGTTACGCCTTATTAATTTAGAGAATATAACTGTCCTGGTCTATTCATTTAGAGACTCTAAGAGTTTCGCCTTATTAATTTAGAGATTCTAACTGTCCTGGCCTATTCGTTTAGAGACCCTATGGGTTTCGCCTTATTAATTTAGAGACTCTGTCACAGCCTATTACATTAGAGATTCTAAGTGTTTCGCTTTAATAATTTAGAGACTCTAAATGTCCTGGCCTTTTCCTTTAGAGGCTCTAAGAGTCTCGCCTTATAAATTTAGAGATTCTAACTGCCTTGCCTAAACTTTAGAGACTCTAAGTGTTTCGCCTTATTAATTTAGAGACACTAACTCTCCTGGCCTCTTCGTTTAGAGACTCTAAGAGCTTCGCCTTATTAATTTAGAGACTCTAAATGTCCTGGCCTATCCCTTTAGAGACACTAAGAATTTCGCCTTATTAATTTAGAGACCCTAACTGTCCTGGCCTATTGCTTTAGAGACTCTAAGATACTCGCCTTATTAATTTTGAGACTCTAACTGCCCTGGCCTATTGCTTTAGAGACTCTAAGAGTTTCGCCTTATTAATTTAGAGACTCTAACTCTCCTGGCCTCTTACTTTAGAGACTCTAAGTTTTTCGCCTTATTAATTTAGTTACTCTAACTGTCCAGGCCTATTCCTTTAGAGACCCTAAGAGTTTCGCCTTAATAATTTAGAGACTCTAACGGTCCAGGTCTATTCCTTTAGAGACTCTAGGAGTTTCACCTTATTAATTTAGAGAACCTAAATCCCCTGGCCTATTTTTTAGAGACTCTAAGAATTTCGCCTTATTAATTTAGAGACTCTAAGCTTCCTGGCCTATTCCTATAGGGACTCTAAGAATTTCGCCTTATTAATTTAGAGGCACTAACTGTCCGGGCCTATTCCTTTAGAGACTCTAAGTGTTTCACCATATTAATTTAGAGACACTAACATTCCTGGCCTATTCCTTTAGAGACATTAAAAGTTTCGCCTTATTAATTTAGGGACTCTAACTGTCCTGGCCTATTCTTTAGAGACTCTAAGTTTTTCGCCTTTTTAATTTAAAGACTCTAGCCCTCCAGGCCTATTCATTTAGAGACTGAAAGAGATTCATCTTATTAATTAAAGACTCTAATTGTACTGGCCTATTTCTTTAGAGACCCTAAGTATTTCGCCTTATTAATTTACAGAAACTAACTGTCCTGGCCAATAACTGTAGAGACTCTAAGACTTTCGCCTTATTAATTTAGAGACTCTAATTATCCTGGCCTATACTTTAGATACTCTAAGAGTTTCGCCTTATTAATTTAGAGACTCTAAATGCCCTGGCCTATTCCTTTAGAGACTCTAAGAGATTCGTCTTATTAATTTAGAGAATCTAACTGTCCTGGCCTATTTTTTAGAGACTCTAAGAGTTTCGCCTTATTAGTTCAGTGACTCTAACAGTCCTGGCCTCTATATTTAGAGACTCTAAGATTTTCGCCTTATTAATTTAGAGACTCTAACTGTCCTGGCCTATACCTTTAGACACTCTAAGAATTTCACCATAATAATTTAGAGAATCTAACTGTCCTGGCCTATTACATTAGAGACACTAAGAACTTAGCCTTATTAATTAAGGGACTCTAACTCTCCTGGCCTATTCCTATTGATACTCTAAGAGTTTCGCCTTATTAATTTAGAGACTCTAAATCTCCTGGCCTATTGCTTTAGAGACACTAAGTGTTTCGCCTTATTAATTAGAGACGCTAACTGTCCTGGCCTATTACTTTAGAGACTCTAAGAGTTTAACCTTATTAATTTAGAGACTCTAACTGTCCTGGCCTATTACATTAGAGACACTAAAAATTTCGCCTTATTATATTTGAGACTCTAATATTTCTGGACTATTTCTTTAAGGCCTCTAAGTGTTTCGACTTATTAATTTAGAGACACTAAATTATTGGCCTATTACATTAGAGACACTAAGAGCTTAGCCTTATTAATTATGAGACTCTAAATGTCCTGGCCTATTCCTTTAGAGAATCTATGAAATTCGCCTTTATAATTTAGAGACACTAACTGTTCTGGCCTATTCCTTTAGAGTCTCTAAGAGTTTGCTTTATTAAATTAGAGACCCTAATGTCCTGGCCTATTCCTTTAGAGACTCTTAGAGTCTCGTCTTAATAAATTAGAGACTCTAACTCTCCTGGCCTATCTATTTAGAGACTCTAAGTGTTTTGCCTTATTAATTTAGAGACACTAAATCTCCTGGCCTATTGATTTAGAGACTCTGAGTGTATCGCAATATTAAATTAGAGGCTCTAACAGTCCTGGCCTATTCTTTTGGAGACTCTAAGAGTTTCGCCTTATTAATTTAGAGAACCTAACTGACCTGGCCTATCACTTCAGAGGCTCTAAGAGTTTCGCCTTATTAATTTAGAGTCTCTAACACTCCTTGGCTATTTCTTTGAGAACCTAAGGGTTTCGCCTTATAAATTTAGAGACTCTAAGTCTCCTGGTCTATAACTTTAGAGACTCTAAAATTTCGAATTTTTAATTTAGAGAGTCTAACTCTCCTGACCTATTACGTTAGAGACTCTAAGAGTTTCGCCTTATTAATTTAAAGACTCTAACTCTCTTGGCCTATTGGTTTGGAGACACTAAGTTTCTCGCCATATTAATTTAGAGACTCTAAATTTCTTGGCCTATAACTTTTGAGACTCTAATAGTTTCGCCTTATTAATTTAGAGACCCTAACTCTCCTGGCCTATTCCTTTAGAGTCTCTAAGTGTTTCTCCTTATTAATTTCGAGACTCTAATTGTCCTGGCCTATTAGTTTAGGGACTCAAAGTGTTTCGTCTTATTAATTTAGAGACTCTAACTCTCCTGGCCTATTCCTTTAGAGACTAAAACTTTCGCCTAATTAATTTAGAGACCCTAATGTCTTGGCCTATTAATTTAGAGACTCTAAGATTTTCGCCTTATTAATTTAGAGACACTAAAAGTCCTGGCCTATTTTTTTAGAGACACTAAGCCTTTCGCCTTTTTAATTTAGAGAATCTAACTGTCCTGGCCTATAACTTTAGAGACTCTAAGAGTATCGCCTTATTAATTTAGAGCCCCTAACTCTCCTGCACCATACCTTTAGAGACTGTAAGATTTTCTCCTTATTAATTTAGAGACTCTAACGTTCCTGGGCCATTCCTTTAGAGAGTCTAAGAGTTTCGCCTTATAAATTTAGAGACTCTAACTGTCCTGACCTATTCCTTTAGAGACTCGAAGTTTTTCGCCTTTTTAATTTAGAGACACTAACTGCCCTGGCCTATAACTTTAGAGACTCTGAGAGATTCACTTTATTAATTTAGAGACTCTAACTCTCTTGGCCTATTTATTTAGAGACCCAAAGATTCTCGGTTTATTAATTTAGAGACCCAAACTCTCCTGGCCTATACCTTTAGAGACACTAAGATTTTCGCCTTATTAATTTAGAGACTCTAACAATCTTGGCCTGTTCCTTTGAGACTCATTTAATTTCGCCTTATTAATTTAGAGACACCTAACTTTACTGGCCTATTCTTTTAGAGACTCTAAGTGTTTCGCCTTATTAATTTAGAGACACTAACTTTCCTGGCCTATTCCTTTAGAGACTCTAAGAATTTCGCCTTATTAATTTGGAGACTCTAACTCTCCTGGTCTATTACTTTAGAGACTCTTAAAGATTCGCCTTATTAATTTAGAGACCCTAACTTTCTTGCACAATTCTTTAAAGTCTGACACTTTCGCCTTATTAAATTAGAGAATCTAAATATCCTGGCCTATTCCTTTAGAGACACTAAGATTTTCGCCTTTTTAATTTAGAGACTCTAACAGTCCTGGCCTATTCATCTAGAGACGCTAAGAGATTCGCCTTATTAATTTAGAGACACTAACTGTCCTGGCCTATAATTTAGAGACTCTAAGATATTCGTCTTATTATTTTAGAGACTCTAACTGTCATGGCATATACTTTTAGAGTCTCCAAGAATTTCGCCTTATTTTTGAGACACTTAATGTGTTGGCCTAATTCTTTTGAGACTCAAAGGAATACGCCTTATTAATTTAGAGACTCTAACTCTCCTGGCTTATTACTTTAGAGACTCTAAGAATTTCGCCTTATTAATTTAGAAAATCTAACTGCCCTGGCCTGTTCTTTAGAGACTCTAAGAGTTTCGCCTTATTAATTTAGAGACCCTAACAATCCTGGCCTATACCTTTAGGGACGAAAATACTTTCGCGCTATTAATATAGAGACTGTAACTGTCTTCGCATGAAACTTTAGAGCCCCCAAGACATTCGACTTATTAATTTAGATTCCCTAACAGTCCTGACCTAATCTTTTAGAGAACCTAAGTGTTTCGCCTTATTATTTAGAGACTCTAACTGTCCTGGCCTATACTTTTAGAGACTCTAAGTGTTTCGCTTATTCATTTAGAGCACCTAACTGTCATGCACTATTCCTTTAGAGACTGAGACTTTCGCTTTATTAATTTAGAGACTCTAAGTGCTATATTCTATTTTTTAGGGACTCTAAGTGTTTCGCCTTGTTAAGTTAGAGACACTAAATGTCCTGGCATATAATTTTAGCGCCTCTAATCATTTCGCATTATTAATTTAGAGACCTAAATGTCCTGGCTTATTCCTTTAGAGGCTATAAGTATTTCGCCTTATTAAATTAGAGATTCTAACAGCCCTTGCCTATTCCTTTAGAGACATTAACAGTTTCGCCTTATTAATTTAGAGTCTCTAACCGTCCTGGCCTATTCCTTTAGAGACTCTAATTGTTTCGCCTTATTATTTTAGAGACTCTAAATCTCCTAGCCTATTTCTTTAGAGATCACAAGTTTTTCGCCTTCTAAATTTTGAGACTCTAACACTCCTGGCCTATTCCTTTAGAGACCCTAAGAGTTTCGCCTTATTAATTTAGGGAGCCTAACTCTCCTGGCCTATTCCATTAGAGACTCTAAGATTTTCGTCTTATTAATTTAGAGACACTAACTGCCCTGGCCTAATCCTTTAGAGACTCTAAGAGTTTCGCCTTATAAATTTAGAGACCCTAACACTCCTGGCCTATTACTTTACGGACTCTAAGAGTTTCGCCTTATTAATCTAGAGACTCTAAACGTCCTGGCCTATTACCTTAGAGAATCTATTAGTTTCGCCTTATTAATTTAGGGACTCTAACTGTCCTGGCCTATTCATTTAGAGACTCTAAGAAATTCGCCTTTTTAATTTAGAGACCCTAACCCTCTTGGCCTATTCCTTCAGAGACTCTAAGCGTTTCGCCTTATTAATTTAGAGAATCTAACTGTCCTAGCTTATTCCTTTAGAGACATTAAGAGTTTCGTCTTATTAATTTAGAGGCTCTAATATTCCTGGCCTATTACTTTAGAGACTCTAAGAGATTCGCCTTATTACTTTAGAGGCTCTAAATCTCCTAGCCTATTCCTTTAGAGATCACAAGAGTTTCGCCTTACAAATTTAGAGACCCTAACTCTCCTGGCCTATATCTTTAGAGACTCTAGGTTTTCGACTTTTTAGTTTAGAGACTCTAAAACTCCTGGCCTAATCCTTTAGAGACAATGATATATTCGCACTATTAATATAGAGACTCTAACTGTCCTGGCTTGTCCCTTTAGAGAACCTAAGTCTTTTGCCTTATTATATTAGATTCCCTAACAATCCTGTCCTATACTTATAGAGACTCTAACAGTTTCGACTTATAAATTTAGAGATTCTGACTGTCCTGGCCTATACCTTTAGAGACTCTAAGATTTCGCCTTATAATTTAGAACCCCTAACTGTCATGCATTATTCCTTTAGAGACTGAGATTTTCGCCTTATTAATTTAGAGACACTGTCTATCCTGGCCTATTCCATTAGGGACTCTAAGTGTTTCGCCTTATTAATTATAGACACTAACTGCCCTGGCCTATTCCCTTAGGGACACTAAGAGTATCGCCTTATTAATTTAGAGTCTCTAACACTCTTGGCCTATTCCTTTAGAGAATCTAAGTGTTTTGCCTTATTTATATAGAGACTCTTAATGTAATTGGCCTATTCCTTTAGAGACATTAAGAGTTTCGCCTTATTAATTTAGAGACTCTAAATCTCCTGGCCTATTCCTTTAGAGATTATAATATTTTCGCTCTATTAGTATAGAGACGGTAACTGTCCTGGCTTGTTCCTTTAGAGACACTAAGAATTTCGCCTTATTAATTTAGATTCCCTAACAGTTCTGGCCTATTACTTTCGAGACTCTAAGTGTTTTGCCTTATTAATTTAGAGACTCTAAATGTCCTCTCCTATTTCTTTAGAGACTCTAAGATTTTCGCCTTATTAATTTAGAGACCCTAACTTTCCTGCACTACTACTTTAGAGACTGAGACTTTCGCCTTATTAATTTAGAGACCCTCACTGTCCTGGCCTCTTCCTTTAGAGGCTCTAAGAGTTTCGCCTTATTAATTTAGAGACACTAATTGTGCTTGCCTATTCCTTTAGAGACTCTATGAGTTTCGCTTTATTAATTTAGAGACTCTAAATCCCCTGGCCCATTCCTTTAGAGACTCTAAGAGTTTCGCCTTATTAATTTAGAGACACTAACTGTCTTGGCCTATTACTTTAGAGACTCTAAGTGTTTCGCCTTATTAATTTAGAGACTCTAACTGTCCTGGCCTATTCATTTAGAGACTCTAAGATTTTCGCCTTATTATTTTAGAGGCTCTAACTCTCCTGGCATATAACTTTAGAGAGTCTAAGTGTTTCGCCTTATTAATTTAGAGATTCTAACGGTCCTGGCCTACTACTTTAGAGACTCTAAGTATTTAGCCTTTTTAATTTAGAGACTCTAACTCTCCTGTCCTATTCCTTTAGAGACACTAAGAGATTCACCTTATTAATTTGGTTATTCTAACATTCCTGGACTATTAGAGACTCTAAGAGTTTCGCCTTATTAATTTAGAGACTCTAACTGTCCTGGCCTATTCTTTAGAGACTCTAAGAGTTTCGCCTTATTAATTTAGAGACTCTAACTGTCCTGGCCTATTCCCTTAGAGACTCCAAGATTTTCGTCTTATTAATTTAGAGACCCTAACTGTCCTGGCCTATTTATTTACATACTCTAAGAATTTCGCCTAATTAATTTAGAGACTCTAACTTTCCTGGCCTATACCTTTAGAGACTCTAAGATTTTCGCCTTATTAATTTAGATTCTCTAACTGTCCTGGCTTATTCATTTAGAGACTCTAAGTATTTCGCCTTATTAATTTAGAGACTCATACATTCCTGGCCTAGCCCTTTGGAGACACTAAGAAATTCGTCTAATTAATTTAGAGACACTAACTGTCCTGGCCTATTATATTAGAGACACTAAGAGCTTAGCATTATTAATTAAGAGACTCTAACTGTCTTGGCATATTCCTTTTGAGACTCTCACACTAAGAGTTTCGCCTTATTAATTTAGATACGCTAACTTTCCTGGCCTATTCCTTTAGAGACTCTAAGAGTTTCACCTTATTAATTTAGAGACCCTAACTGTCCTGTCCTATTACATTAGAGACTCTAAGTATTTCGCCTTATTATATTTGAGACTCTAAGATTCCTGGCCTATTTCTTTGAGGCCTCTAAGTATTTCGACTTATTAATTTAGGGACCCTAACTCTCCTGGCCTATTACTTTGGAGACTCTAAGAGTTTCGCCTTATTAATTTAGAGACTCTAACTGTAATGGCCTAATCCTTTAGAGACCATATGATTTTCGCCTTATTAATTTAGAGACACTAACTGTCTTTGCCTATTACTTTAGAGTCTCAAAGAGTTTCGCTTTATTAATTTAGAGACTGTAACTCTCCTGGCCTATTCCTTTTGAGACTCTAAGAGTGTCGTCTTAATAATTTGAGACTCTAACTCTCCTGGCCTATTCTTTTAGAGACTCTAAGTGTTTCGCCTTATTAATTTAGAGACACTAACTCTCCTGGCCTCTTAATTTAGAGACTCAAAGTGTATCGCTTTTTTAAATTAGAGACTCTAACTGTCGTGGCCTATTTTTTAGAGACACTAAGAGTTTCGCCTTATTAATTTAGAGACCCTAAATGACCTGGCTATCCCTTTAGAGGCTCTAACAATTTCGCCTTATTTATTTAGATTCTCTAACACTCCTGGCCTATTCCTTTTGAGACCCTAAGAATTTCACCTTACAAATTTAGAGACTCGAAATCTCCTGGCCTATAACTTTAGAGACTCTAAATTTTCGAATTTTTAATTTAGAGATTCTAACTGTCCTAGCCTATTAAGTTAGAGACTCTAAGTGTTTCGCCTTATTAATTTAAAGAATCTAACTCTCCTGGCCTAGTCCTTTAGAGACACTAAGTTATTCGCCTTATTAATTTAGAGACTCTAACTATCCTGGCCTATAACCTTAGAGACTATAATAGTTTCGCCTTATTAATTTAGAGACTCTAACTGTCACTTCCTATTCCTTTAGAGACTATAATTGTTTCTCCTTATTAATTTTGAGTCTCTAACTGTCCTGGCCTATTACTTTAGGGACTCTAAGGTTTTCGCCTTATTAATTTAGAGACTCTAAAACACCTGGCCTATTCCTTTAGAGACCCAAACTTCCGCCTAATTAATTAGAAACACTAAATGTCTTGGCCTATTCCTTTAGAGACTCTATGAGTTTCGCCTTATTAATTTAGAGACACTAAATGTCCTGGCGTATTCATTTAGAAACACTAAGCGTTTCGCCTTTTTAATTTAGAGACTCTAACTGTCCTGGCCTATTATTTTGGAGACTCTAAGAGTTTCGCCTTATTAATTTAGAGACCCTAACTCTCCTGCACTATTCCTTAAGAAACTGCGAATTTCCCCTTCTTAATTTAGAGACTCTAACAGTCCTGGCCTATTAATTTAGAGACTGTAAGATTTTGGCCTTATTAATTTAGAGATCCTAACTGTTCTGGCCAATTCCTTTAGAGACTCTAAGAGTTTCGCCTTATTAATTTAGAGACTCTAACTGTCCTGGCCTATTTATTAGAGACTCGAATTTTTTCGCCTTATTAATTTAGAGACTCTAACTGTCCTGGCCTATCTCTTTAGAGACTCTAAGAGTTTCACTTTATTAATTTAGAGACTCTAACTGTCCTGGCCTATTTCTTTAGAGACCCTAAGTGTCTCGCCTTATTAATTTAGAGACCCTAACTGTCCTGGCCTGTTCCTTTAGAGACTCCAATATTTTCGCCTTATTAATTTAGAGACTCTAAATGTCCTGGCCTGTTCCTTTAGAGACTCTAAGTTTTTCACCTTTTTAATTTAGGGACTCTAACTGTACTGGCCTATTCCTTTAGAGACTCTAAGTGTTTCGCCTTTTTAATTTAGAGACACTAACTGTCCTGGCCTATTCTTTAGAGACACTAATAATTTCGCCTTATTAATTTAGAGACACTAAATGTCCTGGCCTATTCCATTAGATACACTAATAATTTCGCCGTATTAATTTGGAGAATCTAACTGTCCTGGTCTATTCCTTTAGAGACTCTAAAAGATTCGACTTATTAATTTAGAGACCCTAACTGTCCTGCACTCTTCTTTAGAGACTGAGACATTCGCCTTATTAAATTAGAGACTCTAAATGTCCTGGCTCATTCCTTTAGAGACACACAGATTTGCGCCTTTTTAATTTTGAGACTCTAACATTCTTGGCCTATTCATGTAGAGACTCTCAAATATTCGCCTTAATATTTTAGATACTCTAACTGTCATGGCATATACTTTTGAGACTCTAAGAATTTCGCCTTATTATTTTAGAGACTCTTAATTTTTTGACCTAATTCTTTAGATACTCTAAGGTATTCGCCTTATTAATTTAGAGACTCTAACTCTCCTGGCTTATTACTTTAGAGACTCTAAGAATTTCGCCTTATTAATTTAGAGAATCTAACTGCCCTGGCCTGTTCCTTTAGAGACACTAAAGCTTTCGCCTTATGAATTTCGAGACCCTAACAACCCTGGCCTAATCCATTAGAGACTATAATACTTTCGCGCTATAAATATAGAGACTCTAACTGTCCTCGCATGTACCTTTTGAGACCCTAAGGCTTTCGCCTTATTAATTTTGATTCCCTAACAGACATGACCTATTTTTTAGAGACCCTAAGATTTTCGCCTTATTCATTTAGAGACTCTAACTGTCCTGGCCTATCCTTTAGAGACTCTAAGGGTTTCGCTTATTCATTTAGAGACCCTAACTGTCCTGCACTATTCCTTTAGTAACTGAGACTTTCGCTTTATTAATTTAGAGGCTCTAACTGCTATAGCCTATTTTTTAGAGACTCTAAGTGTTTCGCCTTATTAATTTAGAGACACTAACTGCCCTGGCTTATAATTTTAGAGACTCTAAGCATTTCGCCTTACTAATTTAGAGACACAAAAGTTCCTGGCCTATTCCTTTATAGACTCTAAGAATTGCGCCTTATTAGGTTAGAGACTATAACTGTCCTGGCCTATTCCTTTAGAGACTCTAAAATTTTCGCCTTATTAAAATAGAGTCTCTAACTGTCCTGGCCTTTTCCTTTAGAGACTCTAAGAGTTTCGCCTTATTATTTTAGAGACTCTAACTCTCCTAGCCTTTTCCTTTAGAGATCACATGTGTTTCGCCTTACAAATTTAGAGAATCTAACTCTCCTGGCCTATTCTTTAGAGACTCTAATTGTTTCGCCTTAATAATTTAGAGAGCCTAACTGTCCTGGCCTATTCCTTTAGAGACTCTAAGTGTTTCACCTTATTAATTTAGAGACACTAACTGCCATGGCCTACTCCTTTAGAGACTCTAAGAGTTTCGCCTTATTAATTTACAGACACTAAAACTCCTGGCCTATTCCTTTAGAGAATCTAAGAGTTTCGCCTTATTAATTTTGAGACACTAACTTACCGGTCCAATTCCTTTAGAGACTCTAAGAGTTTCGCCTTATTAATCTAGAGACCCTAACTGTCCTGGCCTATTCGTTTAGAGAATCTAAGTGTTTCGCCTTATTAATTTAGAGACTCTAACGTTCCTGACCTATTCATTTAGACACTCTAAGAGATTGGCCTTTTTAATTTAGAACAATTACCCTCCTGGCCTATTCCTTTAGAGACTCTAGGAGTTTCGCCTTATTAATTTAGAGAATCTAACAGTCCTAGCTTATTCCTTTAGAGACACTAAGAGTTTCGTCTTATTAAATTAGAGTCTCTAATAGTCCTGGCCTATTACTTTAGAGACTCTAGGATATTCGCCTTATTACTTTAAGGACGCTAAGTCTCCTAGCCTATTCCTTTAGAGATCAGAAGGGTTTCACCTTACAAATTTAGAGACCCTAACTCTCCTGGCCTATAACTTTAGAGAGTCTAGGGTTTCGACTTTTTAGTTTAGGGACTCTAACTCACCTGGCCTAATCCTTTAGAGACAATAATATTTTCGCACTATAAATATAGAGACTCTAACTGTCCTGGCTTGTCCCTTTAGAGAACCTAAGACTTTCGTCTTATTAAATTAGATTCCCTAACAGTCCTGTCCTATTTTTATAGAGACACTAAGATTTACGCCTTATAAATTTAGAGATTCTAACTATCCTGGCCTATACCTTTAGAGACTCTAAGTGTTTCGACTTATAATTTAGTACCCCTAACTGTCATGCGCTATTCCTTTAGAGACTTAGATTTTCGCCTTATTAATTTAGAGACTCTGTCTGTCCTGGCCTATTCCATTAGAGATCTAATTTTTCCGCCTTATTAATTTAGAGACACTAACTGTCCTGTCCTATTCCTTTAGAGACTCTAAGTGTTTCGCCTTATTAATTTAGAGACTCTGACACACCTGGCCTATTCCTTTAGAGATTCTATGTGTTTCGCCTTATTAATTTAGAGCCCCTAACATTACTGCACTATTCCTTTAGAGACTGAGATTTTCGCCTTATTAATTTAGAGTCTCTAACTGTCCTTGTCTATTCCTTTAGAGCCTCTAAGAATTTCGCCTTATTAATTTAGAGACTCTAAATCTCCTGGCCCATTCCTTTAGAGACTCTAAGAGTTTCGCCTTATTAATTTAGTGACTCTAAATGTCTTGGCCTCTTACGTTAGTGACTCTAAGTGTTTCGCCTTATTAATTTAGAGACTCTAACTGTCCTGGCCTATTCCTTTAGAGACTCTAATTTTTTCCCCTTTTAATTTAGAGGCTCCAACTCTCCTGGCCTATCACTTTAGATAGTCTAAGTGTTTCGCCTTATTAATTTAGAGACCCTAATTTTCCTGGCCTACTACTTTAGAGGCTCTAAGTATTTCGCCTTTTTAATTTAGAGACTCTATCACTCCTGGCCTATTCCTTTAGAGACACTAAGTGATTCGCCTTATTAATTTTGTTACCCTAAAAGTCCTGGCCTATTACTTTAGAGACTCTAAGTGTTTCACCTTATTAATTTAGAGACTCTAAATGTCCTGGCCTATTATTTAGAGACTCTAAGAGTTTCGCCATATAAATTTAGAGACCCTTACTGTCCTGGCCTATTCCTGTACGGAGTCTAAGTGTCTCGCCTTATTAATTTAGAGACTGTAACAATCACGCCCTTTTCCTTTAGAGACTCTAAGTGTTTCGCCTCATTCATTTAGAGACTCTAACTTTCCTGGCCTATTCATATAGAGTCTCTAAGCGTTTCGCCTTATTAATTTAGAGACCCTAACACTCCCAGCCTATTCCTTTAGAGATCCAAAGAGTTTCGCCTTACAAATTTAGAGACTCTAACACTTCTGTCCTGTAATATTAGACACTCTACGGTTTCGTCTTTTTAATTTTGAGACTCTAAGTTTCCTGGCCTATTACGTTAGAGACTATAATATTTTCGCGCCATTAATATAGAGACTCTAACTGTCATGGCTTTTTCCTTTAGAGACCATAAGTCTTTCGCCTTATTAATTTAGATTCCCTAACAGAATTGGCCTATTCCTTTCGAGACTTAAGGGTTTCGCTTTATTAATTTAGAGACACTATATATCCTGGCCTATTACTTTAGATATTCTAAGAGTTTCGCCTTAATAATTTAGTGCCCCTAACTCTCCTGCACTATTCGTTTAGATACTGAGACTTAAGCCTTATTAATTTAGAGTCTCTAACTGTCCTGGCCTATTCCTTTAGTGACTCTAAGTATTTCGCCTTATTAATTTAGGGATTCTAAATGTCCTGGCCAATTCCTTTAGTGACACTAAGAGTTTCGCCTTATTAATTTAGAGACTCTAACTGTCCTGGCGTATTCCTTTAGAGACTCTGAGAGTTTAGCCTTATTAATTTAGAGAATCTAACTGTCCTGGCCTATTCCTTTAGAGACACTAAGAATTTCGCCTTATTAATGTAGAGACTCTAACTGTCTTGGCCTATTCCTTTAGAGACACTAAGAGATCCGCCTTATTAATTTAGAGACTCTAATTTTCCAGGCCTATTCCTTTAGAGAATCTAAGAGTTTCGCCTTATTAATTTAGAGACCCTAAGTGTCCTGGCCTATTTCTTTGGAGTCACTAAGTGTTTCGCCTTATTAATTTAGAGCCCCTAACTGTCCTGCACTATTCGTTTAGAGACTGAGTATTTCGCCTAATTAATTTAGAGACACTAACGTTCGTGTCCTATTCCTTTAGAGACTCTAAGATTTTCGCCTTATTAATTTAGAGATCCTAACTGTCCTGGTCTATTCTTTTAGAGCCTCTAAAATTTTCGCCTTATTAAGTTAGAGGCTCTAACTCTCCTGGCCTATGCATTTAGAGACTCTAAGAATTTCGCCTTATTAATTTAGAGACACTAACTGTCGTGGCCTATTCCTTTAGAGGCTCTAAGATTTTCACCTTATTAATTTAGAGATTCTAACTCTTTTGGCCTATTCTTTAGAGACTCTAAGTTTTTCGCCTTAATAATTTAGAGACTCTAACTGTTCTGGCCTATACATTTAGAGACTCTAAGAGTTTCGCCTTATTAATTTTGAGACTCTAACTCTCCTGGCCTATTCCTTTAGTGACTCTAAGTGTTTCGCCTTAATAATTTAGAGACTCTAACTGTCCTGACCTATTTCTTTAGAGACTCTAAGTGTTTCGCCTTATTAATTTAGAGGCTCTAACTGTCCTGACCTATTCTTTTAGAGACTCTCAGAAATTCGCCTTATTAATTTAGAGACATTAACTGTCCTGGCCTATCGCTTTAGAGACTCTAAGAGCTTCGCCTTATTAATTTAGAGAATGTAACTCTCCTGGCATATTCCTTTAGAGACTCTAAGAACTTCGCCTCATTAATTTAGAGACTCTAACAGTCCTGGCCTAAACCTTTAGAGACTCTAAGAGTTTCGCCTTATTAATTTAGAGACACTAACTGTGCTGGCCTATTCCTTTAGAGACACTAAGAGTTTTGCCTTATTAATTTTGAGACACTAACACTCCTGGCCTATTCCTTTAGAGACTCTAAAAGTTTCGCCTTATTAATTTAGAGACTCTAACTCTCCTGGCCTTATCCGTTAGAGACACTAAGAGTTTCGCCTTTTTAATTTAGTGACACTAACTGTCCTGGCCTATTCCTTTAGAGACTCTAAGAGTTTCGCCTGATTAATTTAGAGACACTAAATGTCCTGGCCTATTCTTTTAAGACTTCTAAGAGTTACGTCTTATTAATTTAGAGACTCTAACTGTCCTGGCCTATTCCATTAGAGACTCTAAGAGTTTCGCCTTATTAATTTAGAGACTCTAAATGTCCTGGCCTATTCCTTCAGAGATTCTAAGTGTTTCGCCTTATAATTTAGAGTCTCTAATTGTCCTGGCCTATTCCTTTAGAGAATCTAAGTGTCTCGCCTTTTATTTTAGAGACTCTAACTGCCATGACCTATTACTTTAGAGACTCTAAGAATCTCGCCTTATTAATTTAGAGACTCTAACTCTAATGGCCTATTACTTTAGAGACTCTAAGAATTTCGCCTTATTAATTTAGAGACTCTAACTGTCCTGGCCTATTCCTTTAGAGACTCTAAGAGTTTCGCCTTATTAATTTCGTGACTCTAACTGTCCTGGCCTATTCCCTTAGAGACACTAAGTGTTTCGCCTTATTAATTTAGAGACTCTAACTGTCCTGGCCTTTTCCTTTAGAGACTCTAACTGTGTCGCCTTATTAACTTAGGGACTCTAAATGCCCTGGCCTAATCTTTTAGAGACTCTAAGAGTTTCGCCTTATTAATTTAGAGATTCTAACTCTCATGGCCTACAACTTTAGAGACTCTAAGAGTTCCGCTTTATTAATTTAGAGACTCTAACTGTCCAGGCCTATTCTTTAGAGACTCTAAGAGCTACGCCTTATTAATTTAGAGACTCTAAATTTCCTGGCCTATTCCGTTAGAGACGCTAAGTGTTTCGCCTTATTAAATTAGAGACCCTAACTCTTCTGGCCAATTTCTTTAGAGACACTAAAAGTTTCGCCATATTAATTAAGAGACTCTAACTGTCCTGGCCTATTCTCTAGAGACTCTAAGAAATTTGCCTTATTAATTTAGAGACCCTTACTGTCCTGCCCTATTCGTTTAGAGGCTCTAAGTTTCTACCTCCTTATTAATTTAGAGACCCTAACTGTCCTGGCCTATTTTTAGAGAATCTAAGTGTTCCGCCTTATTAATTTAGAGACTCTAACTGTCATTTCCTATTCCTTTAGAGACTCTAAGAGTCTCGCCTTAATTGTTTAGAGACTCTAACTGCACTGGCCTATTTCTTTAGAGACTCTAAGTGTCTCGCCTTATTAATTTAGAGACTCGACCAGTCCTGGCCTATTCTTTCAGAGACTCTAAGAGATTCGCCTTTTTAATTTAGTTACTCTAACAGTCCTGGCCTATTCTTTAGAGACTCTAAGAGTTTCGCCTTATTAATTTGGAGACTCTAACTGTCCAGGCCTATTACTTTAGAGACTCTAGGGGTTTGGCCTTATTAATTTAGAGACCCTAACTGTCCTGGCCTAATTCTTTAGAGACTCTAATTGTTTCGCCTTATTAATTTAGAGACACTAACTGTCCTGGCCTATTCCTATAGAGACACAAAAGTTTCGCCCTATTAATTTAGAGACCCTAACTTTCCTGGCCTATTACTTTAGAGACTCTAAGGGTTTCGCCTTATTAATTTAGAGACTCTAACTGTCCTGGCCTATACTTTTGAGACTCTACGTTTTTCGCCTTATTAATTTAGAGACTCTAACTGTCCTGGCCTATTCCTTTAAGGACTCTAAGAGTTTCGCCTTAATAATTTAGAGATTCTAACTGTCCCGGCCTTTTCCTTTAGAGACTCTAAGAGTTTCGCCTTATTCATTTTGGGACTCTAACTCTGCTGGCCTATTCCTTTAGAGATTCTAAGATTTTCGCCTTATTAATTTTGAGACTCTTACTCTCCTAGCCTATTCCTTTAGATATCACAAGTGTTTCGCCTTACAAAATTTTGAGACTGTAGCTCTCCTGTCCTATAACTTTAGAGACACTAGTTTTTCGACTTTTAAAATTAGAGACTCAAACACTCCTGGCCTATTCCTTTGGAGATTATAATATTTTCGCGCTATTAATATAGAGAGAATAACTGTCCTGGCTTGTCCCTTTAGAGAACCTAAGACTTTCGCCTTATTAATTTAGATTCCCTAACAGTCCTGGCCTATTCCTTTAGAGAATCTAATATTTTCGCCTTATTATTTTAGAGACACTAACTGTCCTGTCCTAATACTTTAGAGTCTCTAAGTGTTTCGTCTTATTAATTTAGAGCCCCTAACTGTCCTGCACTATTCGTTTAGAGACTGAGTCATTCCACTTATTAATTTAGAGACTCTAAGAGTCTTGGCCAATTCCTTTAGAGACTCAAAGAGATTCGCCTTTTTAATTTAGAGATTCAAACTGTCCTGGCCTATTTCTTTAGAGCCTCTAAAATCTTCGCCTTATTAATTTAGAGACTCTAACTGTCCTGGCCTATTACTTTAGAGACTCTAAGAATTTCGCCTTATTTATTTAGAGACTCTAATTGTCCTGGCCTATTCATTTGGAGTCTCTAAATTTTGGCCTTATTAATTTAGTGACTCTAACTGTCCTGGCCAATTCCTTTAGAGACTCAATGAGTTTCGCCTTATTAATTTAAAGCCCTAACTGTCCTGCACTATTCCTTTAGAGACTGAGTCTTTCGCCTTATTAATTTAGAGACTCTAACTCTCCTGGCCTATTCCTTTAGAGACTCTAAGTTTTTCGCCTTATTAATTTAGAGACTCTAAATGTCTTGGTTTATTCCTTTAGAGACTCTATGTTTTTCGCCTTATTAATTTAGAGACTGTAACTTTCCTGGCCTATTCCTTTTGAGACTCTAAGAGTTTCGCCTATTAATGTAGAGACACTAACTCTCCTAGCATATTCCTTTAGAGATCACAACAGTTTCGCCTTAAAAATTTAGAGATTCTAAATCTTCTGGCCTATAAATTTAGAGACTCTAGAGTTTCGACTTTTTAATTTAGAGACTCTAAATCTCCTGGCCTATTCCTTTAGAGACTATAATATATTCGCGCTATTAAAATAGAGACTGTAACTGTCCTGGTTTGTTCCTTTAGAGACCCTAAGACTTTCGCCTTATTAATTTGGATTCCCTAACAATCCTGTCCTATTCCTTTAGAGACACTAAGTGTTTCGCCTTATTAATTTAGAGAATCTAACTGTCCTGTCCTTTTCCTTTAGAGACTCTAAGAGATTCGCCTTATTAATTTTGAGCCCTAACTGTCCTGCACTATTCCTTTAGAGACTGAGATTTTCGCCTTATTAATTTAGAGACTCTATCTGTCCTGGCCTATTCCTTTAGAGACTCTGAGAGTTTCGCCTAATTAATTTAGAGACCCTAACTCTCCTGGACTATTCCTTTAGAGACTCTATGTGATTCGCCTTATTAATTTAGAGACACTTACTGTCCTGGCCTAATCCTTTAGAGACTCAAAGTGTTTCGCCTTATTAATTTAGAGACACTAACATTCCTGGCCTATTCCTTTAGAGACTCTAAGTGTTACGCATTAATTATTTTGAGATTCTAAATGTCCTGGCCTATTCATTTAGAGACACAAAGAGTTTCGCCTTATTAATTTCGAGACTCTAACTGTACTGGCCTATTCATTTAGAGACTCTAAGTGTTTCGCCTTATTAATTTAGAGACTTTAACTGTGCTGGCCTATTCCTTTAGAGACCCTAATAATTTCGCCTTATTAATTTTGAGACCCTAACTGTCCTGGCCTCTTCCTTTAGAGACTCTAAGAGTTTCGCCTTATTAATTTAGAGACTCTAACTGTCCTGGCCTATTCCTTTAGAGACTCTAAGAGTTTCGCCTTATTAATTTAGAGACTTTAAGTGTCCTGGCCTATTCCTATAGAGACATTAAGTGTTTCGCCTTATTAATTTAGAGCCTCTAACTGTCCTGTCCTATTCTTTTAGAGACTCTAAGAGTTTCGCTTTATTAATTTTGAGACTCTAACTATCCTGGCCTATTCCTTTAGAGAAACAAAGGGTTTCGCCTTATTACTTTAGAGACTGTAACTCTCCTAGCCTATTCCTTTAGAGACACTAAGATTTTCGCCTTATTAATTTAGAGACTCTAACTGTCCTGGCCTATTCTTTAGAGACTCTAAGAGTTTCGCCTTATTAATTTAGAGACCCTAACTGTCCTGGCCTATTCCTTTAGAGACACTAAGATTTTCGCCTTATTATTTTAGAGACTCTAACTCTCCTGGCCTATTCTTTTAGAGACTCTTAGAGTTTCGCCTTATTAATTTAGAAACTCTAACTGTCCTGGCCTATTCCTTTAGAGACTCTAAAAGTTTCGCCTTATTAAATTAGACACTCTAACTGTCCTGGCCTAATACTTTAGAGACTCTAAGAGTTTCGCCTTATTAATTTAGAGACTCTAACTGTCCTGGCCTATTCCTTTAAGGCTTCTAAGTGTTACGCCTTATTAATTTCGAGACTCTAACTTTCCTGGACTCTTCCTTTAGAGACTCTAAGAGTTTCTCCTTATTAATTTAGAGACACTAACGATCCTGACCTATTCATTTAGAGACTCTAAGAGTTTGGCCTTATTAATTTAGAGACTCTAACTGTACTGGCCTATTCCTTTAGAGAGTCTAAGAGTTTCGCCTTATTAAACTTTATCGTACGGCATTTAAATGCCGTCTTCGTGCTCACAGTACGGAGTATTCTCCGCGACGGCCCTTTAAATGCTCAGTGTGCATGCAGAGGCTTAGAAAGATAGCACCACTCGTTGCACTCGTTATCTCCACATTTTATAATGGTTTGTAGTCAGATTCAGGCTCCGGCCACTTTACCCAATCGTATACATATGCACCTCATGAATAGAAATTTTCTTGCTATGCTATACTGTCTGAAACCCCATCTGTTTGTTTGTTTTTTTCTCTTCATTCCGAGCGGCTGCAACGAATGCTTCTGTAGGAACGAACCTAGCTACTGCCGTATTCACCCTATGAAGCTTTGCTGTTACATGCATTATATTTGTGGGCTGTCAACTTCATATTAGAATGTTCTTGCTGTGTACCCCGCTCTTGCCTCGCCTTTCCCTGCCTGTAAATAGAACCATAGGTACTAGAATCCAAACAAAAAACTCTTATGTTTTAGGGTCCCAAGATATGTTACTGCCAAAAGGGACTAAGCACCAACTGTCCGTATATGAAAAATGGCAATTGAAATTGGTTTCTCTAAAACCAGTGTTACTCTCAGTTCTGTTTCTGCTATATCGGAGAAGGACGTGTTGAAATATAAGAGAAACGAGATGCATGAAGTCTCCCACACAAATGAATATAGGTGATTGCTGGCGACACTGTGAGGTCACGATTTTTCCATAACTTACGCTGAAATGTATAAGC
>Ga0268261_10000016_pt1 | contig 138102 bp, 146 predicted proteins | sample TergutNc150P1_FD_190353 | JGI IMG/M metagenome (GOLD analysis project Ga0268261, IMG submission 190353) | Nasutitermes corniger P1 segment gut microbial community from laboratory colony in Florida, USA - Nc150 P1 (SPAdes) (version 2) | ecosystem: Host-associated > Arthropoda: Insects >... | reverse complement strand
GGCAGTAACCGCATGGACGGTTGGCCCACTGGTTGGCATCATTTTGCTAGCTGTCATCATCGGGCTGCTGACCACTCACCTGTTTACTTCGTTAGCCTTCGGTATCCCGCTGGCCTTCCTAGCCGCTATGTTGCTGCTAGTCAGGCGAGCAGAAGCGGCTGCCTATAAGCGGATTTCGGGCCAGCCAGGGGCATCGTTGTCGGCGCTCAGTTCTGTCCGGACCGGCCAATGGACTTGGGAACAAGAGCCGGTCGCGCTTAATCCAAAAACCGGAGAAATGGTGTTCCGGGGCGTCGGGCGTGGCGGTGTACTGCTAGTAACCGAGGGCGGCAACGACCATCGCGCCGCGCGTTTGGCCGACGGCGAAGTGAAGCGAGTTAAGCGAGTTGTCCAAGAGGCTCCGGTCACCATCATCCGAGTGGGCGAAGGCGAAGAACAGGTTCCATTAACCAAACTCTCCCGCCACGTCACCAAACTGAAACCAGTTTTGAGCAAAACCGAGACGGCAGATGTGGCGAAAAGGCTAAAAACACTAAGCGTAAAGAAGCAGCTTCCTATTCCCAAAGGAGTTGACCCGTTCAATATGCGCCCAGACCGCCGAGGTATGCGGGGCCGCTAACTAGGGTTTAAAGGGTGTTTACCACCGCTGAAGAAGCCTTTAAGTATATCCAAGACGAAGACATCGAATTTATCGATGTTCGCTTCGTTGACCTACCTGGGATTTGGCAACACTTCACCATTCCCGCTAAGCAATTCGATGAGAAGGTCCTGACCGACGGCCTGATGTTTGACGGCTCCTCGATCCGCGGTTTCCAAGCGATCCACGAGTCGGACATGAAACTGATCCCGGACGTCAGCACCGCGTTCATTGACCCGTTCCGGATTCACCCCACGCTGGTGATGAACTTCTCCATCGTCGATCCGTTCACCGACGAGCCGTACAGCCGCGACCCACGCACCATCGCTAAGAAGGCCGAGGCTTACCTGAAGAGCACCGGGATCGCCGATACCGCGTACTTTGCTCCTGAAGCCGAGTTCTACCTGTTTGACAATGTGCGTTACGCCAGTGGCCCGCAAGAAAGCTACTACCACGTTGACTCAGTAGAGGGCGCTTGGAACACCGGCCGCGAAGAAGAAGGCGGCAACCTGGGTTACAAGACCGGCTTCAAGTCCGGTTACTTCCCGGTATCCCCCTCCGACCGCTTCGCCGATCTGCGCGATGACATGGTTGCCACCCTGGGCGAAGTTGGCCTAGACGTTGAGCGCGCACACCATGAGGTGGGCACCGGCGGTCAGCAAGAGATCAACTATCGCTTCAACGACCTGCTGCACGCCGCCGACGACTTGATGAAGTTCAAGTACGTCATCCGCAACGTGGCTTTCGAAGAAGGTAAGTCCGTCACCTTCATGCCCAAGCCGCTGTTCGGTGACAACGGTTCAGGTATGCACTGCCACCAGAGCCTCTGGCTCAACGGTAAGCCCCTGTTCTACGATGAGCGCGGTTATGGCGGCCTGTCCGACCTAGCCCGCTGGTACATCGGCGGTCTGATCAAGCACGCGCCCGCGCTGCTGGCTTTCACCAACCCGTCCGTGAACAGCTACCGCCGCCTGGTTCCGGGCTTCGAGGCCCCAGTAAACCTGGTGTACAGCGCCCGTAACCGCTCGGCCGCGATCCGCATCCCGATCACCGGTAACTCCCCCGCTGCCAAGCGCATTGAGTTCCGCGTGCCGGACCCTTCTGCCAACCCATACTTGGCTTTCTCGGCCCAGTTGATGGCTGGGCTGGACGGCATCAAGAACCGGATCGAACCCCCGGCACCGATCGACAAGGACATCTACGAACTGCCGCCGGAGGAGCACGCCGAAATTGCGCAGCTCCCCAACGGGTTCGAAGCTGCGCTCGATGCTCTGGAAGCCGATCACGACTTCTTGACCGAGGGCGACGTGTTCACCGAAGACCTGATCCAGACCTGGATTGACTACAAGCGCAACAAGGAAATCCTCCCGGTTCGCCTGCAGCCAACCCCCAAGGAATTCGAACTGTACTATTCCATTTAGCCACATTCTGGTGTGCGCGCTCCGAGTCTGGGAAATTTTCCAGCCCACAGTCCTGCTCACCTAGCGACACGGAATTAGTAACTTATGACTAAGACGATTCGAACCCAGCCGAGTTCACCGCTCGGCTGGGTTTCTCGTTGGTATCACAACCCGCGCTGGCGGTTGGCCGTAGCGATTCTCTGCGGCATCGCCACCGGGGTTTTTGTGGCACTGGTTTTACATTGGAGCTTGCTCCATATATTGCTATTCGGCTGGACCGCATTGGCGTTCGTATATTGCACCCTAACCACCTGGGTATTGTGGCGAATGGACCCGGCGGAAACTGCAGCACATGCAAAACACGAAGATTTGGGCGGACATGGCGCCCACTTCATGTTGCTAATTGCTTCGGGGGCCTCACTAGTTGGATTAATTACCCTGCTCGCCCGCGATGAAACGACGATGGTAGAGCCCGCGTTGTTGACCTTTATCGTGGTAGTGGCCTCTTGGGCGACAATTCAAGTAACTTATACTTTGCGTTATGCCCGGTTATATTATGAACGAAATAGCGGGATTAGTTTTGGGCAGGACGATGACCCACAGTATTCTGACTTTGCTTATTTAGCATTCACGATGGGAATGGCTTTTCAAGTTTCAGATACTCAGTTTAATAACTCAATGATTCGCCGGATTGCACTCGGCCATGCCGTGCTAACTTACGTTTTTGGCACAGTAATTTTGGCATCGGTCATCAATATCGTGACTAGCCTCAGCGCCTAATCAACAGCATCGTAATACTTATTCGTTGTCGAAAAATAGTCGCTCTACCACTTTCCGAGCCCGGCGTGCAGCGCGTAAATAGTCATCGGAAATCTGCTGTCCACTGAGCTGGGGCTGATCGGCGGCATCTTCGCCCCGATAGCCAACCAGCACGGCGGCAATCCCAGCCAACTCCCGGTTGGTGTTGGGCAGCACATCCCCCGCGCTGTTCTTGCCACTGGCCAGCACAGTTGCCGAGCGGAGCCGAGAAGCTAACAGCCAGGCCTCCGCCAACGTGGTTTCGTCCAGGTCAGTTATCAAACCAGCACTCTTGGCCGCTTCCAGCGCAGTTAAAGTGGAGGTGGTTTTCAGGCTGGGAATCTCGTGCGCGTGTTGCAACTGCAACAGTTGAGCGGTCCACTCCACATCGGACAACCCACCCGGCCCCAATTTCAGATGACGGCTAGGCGTTACGGCTCGCGGCAGCCGTTCGGCTTCCATCCGAGCTTTCAGGCGCCGGATTTCGCGCAGCGAGGCATCGGTCAACCCGCCGACCGGGTATCGGATCGGGTCTATCATCGCGGTGAATCTCGCAGCCAAACCATCACGAGTGGCTAAACCATCACGAGTAGCTGAACCATCACTAGCGGCATCCGGTTTAGCCAATGGCCGCGCGCGCAATAACGCTTGTGCCTCCCAAGGGCTCGACCACTTTGTGTAGTACTCGCGGTACGAGTCAAACGTCCGCACCAGCGGACCGTTTTTACCCTCTGGCCGTAAGTCAGCATCAATCATTATGGTCGGTTCCTCGGCTAATGAGCGCAGTGATTCGCGTAACTGGGTTGCTACCGCCGTGGCAAACTCGCTGGCCACGCGCGGGTCGGAGCCGGGAGATGGGTTGTGCACAAACATCAGGTCGGCATCGGACCCATACCCAACTTCTTGACCACCGAGGCGGCCCATCGCTACGATCAACATTTCGGTGGGTGCCGAGTCTAGTTTCATTTGGGCGGTAACTGCGGTCTCCGTAACCTCTAGGCTCAACAGCAAAACTAGGTCAATCAGTTTTGATAATGCCAACGCGGCAGCGGTGCGGTCAATCAGGCCCAATACTTCCCCACCGGCAATCCGCGCCAACTCGCGGCGGCGCAAACCGCGTAACGATGCGACGGCCGCGACCGGAGTCTCAGCCCGGCTGATTAACGCTTCAGCTTCCTTTTGGGTGCGCCCCAACCAGTCTCCGGCTAAATCTGCGGGCAGGCTGGAAGGCGAGTCGAGCCACTGCACTGTCTCCGGCGACCGCGCGACTGCATCGTCCAAGAAACGCGAATTCCCCAGCAAATGCACCAATGAATGGGCAGCGGTGCCCGAATCCCTCAACAATTTGAGGAACCAATTCGCCCCGCCCAACTCTTCGGAAAGCTTCCGGAACGCGAGCAACCCACGGTCAGGATCATAGTCGTCCCCGAACCAGCCCAGCAAAACCGGCAGCAGTTGCCGCTGCAAGGCGGCTCGCCGGCTGGAACCTTTGGTCAGAGCGTTGATGTGCCGCAATGCGCCTTCCGGGTCGCGATAGCCAATCGCAGCAAGACGGGCTTTGGCGGCTGCAGGGCTGAGGTTGACATCGTCAGTGGATAACTTAGCGTAGGCGGGCAGTAAGGGACGATAATAAAGAGTCTCGTGCAGTTTGCGGACATTCCGCCGGGTGGCCTTGAACTTCGCGGTCAGCGCCTCAGCGCTGCGCTGGCCCTTGGTTCGATCAATCGCGGCACTACCTAACGCCCGGCCTAACCGCCGTAGATCCGGTTCCGCGGTCGGCAGCAAATGGGTACGGCGCAACCGCGACAATTGGACCCGATGCTCTAGTGCCCGCAAAAACCGATAAGCCGACTCTAGCTCAGCCGCATCGTCCCTGGATAAATAGCCCCCATCAGCCAATGCCGCGAGCGCCTTTAACGTATTGCGGCTCCGCAGTGACTCATCGGTACGGCCATGCACTAGTTGCAAAAGCTGGATTGTGAACTCGACATCGCGCAATCCACCTTTGCCGAGTTTAATTTGACGTTCTTGATCGGCTTTGGGAATATTGTTTTCCACTCTTCGCCGCATCGCTTGCATGTCTGCGACAAACCCTTCGCGCTCCACGGCATGCCACACCAACGGCCGGATAGCAGAACGGAAAGCGGCGCCCAACTCCGGGTCACCCGCGATCGCCCTCGACTTGAGCAGTGCTTGAAACTCCCAGTTCTGCGCCCAACGCTGGTAATAGCTGAGGTAGCTGTCAATGGTGCGCACCAACGGGCCTTGCTTACCCTCGGGCCGCAACCCAGCATCGATTTCCCAGAGCGGCGGTTCGGCGGCAGTTGCCCCGATTACCCGCTGCAAAGCAGTTGCAATCCGAGTACCGATATCCAAAGCCGTCGTTTCATCAGTGGTTTGCGGATCAACCGCCTCCACCACATACATCACATCCACGTCGGAGATGTAATTGAGCTCCCGCCCACCCGTTTTGCCCATCCCGATGACGGCGAACTTGACCCGGTCACTGTCCGTGACTTGTTGCTTGGCAATGGTTAACGCAGTATCCACTGCAGCACTGGCCAAATTTGCTAAAACAAGCCCCACTTTGGGTAAAGCTGCAACGGAATCTGCCGTGAGGTCTGCAGCTGCGATGGTCAACAACAATTCCCGGTACCGCCGCCGCAGCGCGCTGGTTGGGTCAGTTTGCCCGACGATGGCAGCGTTTAATTCTTGATTGAGGTCCTCCAGTGTCCAATCGAAATTAGCTAGGTCGAGGAGTTTCAGTAATTCCGGCCGCCGGATTATTTGATCGCCCAGCGCACTGGATGCACCGACCACCGCCAGCAACCTTTGACGGCGAGATACTTGGGACTCATCGTCCTGGCTAGTTGCGGGGCTATTATCGTCCAGCATTTGTTTCAGGAGGTTTTTTATTTCGGACGCGACCGGGCCGTTTGCGCCGTTGGGGTCGGCATCATCAGTCGCTTCGGCCAACCGGGTCAGCGCCCAAAGGGCTTGGTCAGGATCGGCCGCAAATCGCATTGAAGCCAAAAACTCGTCCAGGTCAGTTGGCAACACCGCTTGCAACGCTGGGTTTCCGAGCAGGCTCTCGCTGCGGGTTAAGTCCACAAAGTTGCCCGCCAGCAAACGACGCGCCATTGACGGCGATCGGCTAGCTAGACTCGGTGGTCTGTCCCCCATGCCCCTAGATTACACTTTGCATATGATCAAAGGGATTTTGTTTGACTTCGACGGAACGCTAGTCAACACTAACCCCCTGATCCTGCGCACTTTCCGCGAAACTTTCGCCAACCTGCTCCCGCAGCGGCAGTTGAGCGACCAAGAAATCTTGGACTGCATCGGGCCTACCCTGCATCAAACCGGGTTGAAGTACCTCCCCCAAGACCCGGAGTTATTTGTCAAAGAGTACCGGCGCCTCAACTTGATTTATCACGATGACATGATTGCCGAGTACCCCGGCATTACGGAAATGTTGAACTCGTTGCAGAATTTAGGCTTGCGCCTAGCCATCGTCTCTTCCAAAAAGCGTGACATCGTGCAGCGTGGGCTGGACGTGATGGGCCTGGCGCCTTACTTCGAACTGATGGTAGCAAGTGACGATGTCGAAAACCCCAAACCTCATCCCGAGCCGATTGAACGCGCGCGGGGTGCGTTAGGTCTGCAGCCAGATGAGGTGATGATGGTGGGCGATAATTCCCATGACATCCAGGCCGCTCAAAACGCCGGGGTGGCGAGCGTGGCAGTGGGATGGGCGTTCCGCGGCCCCGAATATTTGAGCCAGTTTGCGCCCGACTATCTGATTCACGATCCGGATGAGCTAGTTGGCATCGTTGAAGCAAAACGAAACGGGGCCGCCCCCACAAGATAGCGACCCCGTTATCGTCGGTGACGTAGCCGTGCCTGTCACCTGTTCAACATAAAGTTTAGTTAACACTGAAAAGGTTACAATTCGATTACAGCTTGTTTCACCATTTGCGCAAGTGGTCGGATGTTCTGGCGCGTTGCTCGAAAAATTTCTGTGCCGGAGAGCACATGCTCCCGCCCTAGCAGCGGGTGACCAGCGGTGTTAAACTGAAATTTGCTACCGAGGCCGATAGCACTGCCAGTAGGGATAAGGCAACCGCACGTTGGCCAGTAGCACATATCCGGGCAGTAGCAGATAAGGACGATGAAGATGAACCCGCTATCGCTTAGTTGGTTTTTACTTCTGCTTGCCACTCTGGCTTTTGGGGTAGCGCTTTATTTCTGGCTCCGCGATAAACCGATGGAATACAAGCGTAAAGTTATGATCGGCTTGGCATTTGGCTTATGGGCGATGTCAACTATTTTCACTTTGCAGCGCGTTGCTGACCCAAGATATGCCGAATTTACGATAACTCAAAATCTACCGTTGCATTTCTGTTCTATGGTGCAGTTCATGTTGATTCCCGCCTATTGGTTGCGCGGGTCTAGTAAATGGTTGCAATCTTTCCGAGCGTTACTCTTTTATCCGGGTGCGGTAGCGGCCTTTATGGCGTTACTAGCTCCAGCGCAAGAATACCTGAACCAACCATTGTTCTCGATGAACACCTTATTCTACTTTATTCATCTCGGTAACGTTTTGCTTTGTTTGATGTTAGTGGTTTTAGGTTTCCACACGCCAACTATCCGGGGCGCCTTAGGCTCCTTGGTAACTTTCTTTGCGATCGGCATGTTGGTATTCCCGATCACGTTAGCGATCCGCCACTTTATTGACCCGGCAGCTAATTACTATTTCAGCTTTGACCCGGCGGGTAGTGACGTATTTGAATTGCTGTTTGGAGTTATCCCGATCCCGCTGGTTTATCAGTTGCCATTACTGTTACTAGTAATTCCTGTTTTGCTTTTGCAATATGGCATCTACCGGCTCATCAGCAACATCGCAGCCCGCCGCCGAGCCAACCGACACATTGACTCGACGCTGCTCCCCCAACACTGACCCTGGCGAGGTAGCCGGTTTAGCTATACAACTTCCGGAGGCGGTTGCAGGCTTCTTCGACATCTTCCCGATGCCCAAAGGCCGAGAAGCGCACATAGCTATCGCCTGCCGAGCCAAAACCGGCGCCGGGCGTGGTGACTAGCTGGCATTTCTCCAGAATCTCGGAAAACACTTCCCAGCTATCCCGGCCCGGGAACTTGGCCCAAACGTAAGGCGAGTTAACCCCACCCTCAGACTCAATCCCCAAGCTAGTTAAAGTTTCCTTGATGAGCTTGGCATTACCCAGGTAATAATCGGTAGTCGCCCGCATCTCTTTGAGCCCCTCCGGCTCCAGGGCAGACTTACCACCGGCTTGGGACAGTACCGATGCCCCGTTGAATACCGTAACTTGCACCCGATGCCAGTCGGGATTGATCGGGGTTCCATCGGCATAGGTCAACTCTTTGGGCGCTACGGTCCAACCCAACCGCACCCCGGTAAATCCAATCTGCTTGGAGAAGGAGTTCACTTCCAACGCGCACGTCTCGGCACCTGGGATTTCATAGATCGTCTTGGGTAACTCCGGGTCGCGCACATATTCGCTGTATGCGGCATCGAAAATGATCAGGCAATTCTTCGCTATTGCTGCCGCTACCAGTTGTTCGAGTTGTTCCCGGGTAGCAACTGCCCCGGTCGGATTATTAGGCGAGCAGAAATAAATCAGGCTTTTTTCTGGGATCAAGTTCAAATCCGGGAAAAAGTCATTTTCCGCATTGCAGGGCAAATAAGTTACGCCCTGATACCCGTTCCCGTCCCATTCCGCGGCGGCACCGATTGCCACGGAACCATCCACATAAACCGGATAAGTTGGGTTTTGCACCGCAATCGGTGTGGCAGCCCCAAATAGTAATTGCAAGCGCCCGATGTCACTCTTCGCCCCGTCAGAAATAATGATTTCGTCAACGTTGAATCGGCCACCATAAAACACATCGGAAATCGCTTGCCGTAACGCAGCTTGACCCTCATCTTGATACCCGGCATAACCTTCGCGGGTGCCCAAGCCTTGGGCTGCGGCCACCAAGCCAGCGGTAATGTGCGGCGATACTGGTTCGGTTGTATCGCCTACCCCCAGGCTAATGATTTTGGCATCGGGATTTGCGGCGGCAAATTCCCGGCGGCGCTTAGCGATTTCCGGGAATAAATAACCAGCTTTTAAGTGAGCTAATTCGGGATTGCGCGTAACCATGTGTTATGCCTTTACTTGTAGAATCGGAAAATCTTTTACACCATCAAGGTCTAGAGTTGCAAAGTAGTCTTCTATGGTTTCCGGCCGCCGAATTTGCACTACCGAACCATCAGGCCGGAGTAACAATTCCCCAGCGCGGAATTTACCATTGTAATTGAACCCCATCGCTCGCCCGTGAGCGCCAGCATCGTGAATGATCACTAAATCCCCGGGCCCACCCTCGGCTAACACATCAATCTTTGGCAATTCACGCTCTACGGCAAACTTGTCATTGTTTTCACACAGGCCGCCTACTACATCGTAAGTTTTAGTAGCCGGCGCATTTTCTTTACCAGATACGGTCACATGATGATATGCCCCATAAAGCCCCGGCCGCATCAAATCGGCCATAGTGGCGTCAACCCCGATGTAATCACGATAAATCTCTTTTTTATGCAAAGCTCTGGTCACGAGCCAGCCATAAGGCCCGGTAATGTCCCGGCCCCACTCGGTATGAATACCTAAAGTACCCAGGCCAGCCGGGAGCAATACCTCATCGTAAACTCGGCGGATCCCTTGTGCCAGGGTGTGATAATCAATCGCCTCTTGAGTAGGCAGATACGGAATACCTACCCCGCCGCCAAGGTTGACAAATTCCAGTTCTATGCCCAGTTTTTCTTTTAGCTCAACTGCCAATTCAAATAGCATCCGAGCAGTTTCGATATGGTAATCCACGGATAACTCGTTAGAGGCAACCATCGTGTGCAGGGCGAACCGTTTTACCCCTTTAGCTTTTAGCGCTGCATAGCCATCAAACAACTGCGCCCGAGTAAAACCATACTTGGCCTTTTCCGGCTCGCCGATAATGGCGTTACCTTCTTTTAAAGGCCCAGGGTTGTAGCGCAGTGAGACTAGTTCAGGTAACCCGACGGTTTTCTCCAGAAAGTCAATGTGAGTGTAATCATCTAAATTGATTACTGCACCCAATTTTTTAGCAACTGCATATTCGCTAGCCGGAGTTTGGTTAGAGGTGAACATAATGTGTTCGCCAGTAATACCAGCGTTATCCGCTAATACCAATTCCGGCAGCGAAGAGCAGTCTGCGCCTTGACCTTGCGCCGCTAAAACCTTCAAAATATACGGGTTAGGCAATGCCTTTACTGCGTAATGATTGATATAGGACGGGAAAATCGAAAACGCCTCAGCTATCCGCTGTGCATTATCAACTATTGCGGCTTCATCATATAGATAAAATGGAGTCGGGAACTGCGCAGCCACTTCAACGAGGGCATCGTTAGGCAACGGGAAAGTCTTCAGGCTCACCCGGCTATCCTAGGCGGCTAAATCAACCTCAAAGGCGGCAAGACGCTCTCGGCCTAGCCGTAGGCGGCGAATGATGATTTCTCCGACGATGATAGCCACCACCGACCCGATAATCATGAGCGGTTCAAAGGTCCAAGTGCCGTCAGCATTGGGGTAAACCGCCACTAGCACGCCCGAAACCACCAGCATCACGGTCGGTACATAGGTAATGAGATTGATAATCATTCTCCCGCCCGGCACGCGGAACGGACGATGGGTAGCAGCGTCAATCTGCCGGAGCTTCTTGAACGCCGGGAACATCATTGCGTAAGGCAATAGCAACATCATTACCTGGAGCGCAAAGAAACCCCAAAAAATATCCGGATTCGGAATAAAAGGAGCAGCAAGGACCATCACTGAAGCCACTATCGAACTCATAATCGTGGCCCCCAACGGCCCGCCTTTTGCAGTTTTACGGGCGAAGATGCGGGGCATGGCTCCGTTATCGGCAGCGTGGGAGGCCACATTGTTGACCCCCAACGCCCAAACCACCGGGTTAGTAACCAGCGAATATAAAAACATAACCGCAACTAAACCGATAAAAAAGGTTGGAATGTTGAGATGGGTAAAGAAGAAGTAGAAGCTGTCCAGTAAACCACCGTAAGTACTTAATTCGCTGCGTGGAATTGCGGCACTAATCCCAAATGAGGCGAATAGATAGAACGCTACGATCAACCCACCAGCCATCAATAAAGCTTTGGGGATTTCTTTCTGCGGCTGTTTCATATCGCTAGCAAACGTAGTAACAACCTCAAAGCCGGTAAAGTTGAAAATAACTACCGCGATAAACGATATGCCCACTGCGCCGGGTAGTAACTCGCGCGGCGTTTCCACTGGATTAGCCACCCCATGCGTAATGGCATAGTAAACCCCAAGTACGCCAAGCGCCGCCATCAACGCAACTTTGAAATAAGAACACAGGTTAATCAGAATTTTGGATTCTGAGATTGATAGCAAGCTAAGCAGCGCCACTGACCAGATGAAACCTAATTGAATAGCAACGGCGGCTGGGGTGCTTAAACTAAACCGGAAAGCTTGCGTGGCCACTTCAGTGAATAACACACCCAAAGCTGCCAACCACATGGCGAACTGCATCCAGTAGTACCAGGCGGCCCGGCTCCCCCAACGGCGGCCAAATGCCCTGGTAATCCAGTCATAAAGCCCACCGTTACCGACATAGGTAGTACCTAGCTCAGCGGTTACGAGACCATAAGGGATAAAGAATCCAATTAGCGAAACTAACCACCAGAAGTATTTACTATTCCCAATCGAAGCCGAGGGGGCAGCAGCCTCGACTACCAGAATTACACAGACGGTCGCCAATACGGCATCGAATAATCGAAATGGTTTTTGGGGTTGCAGCACTCCCACCCACTTCGGTAACTTAAAAATATTCATTGGAATTTCCAACGATTTGACATTTCACTATACCACTTCGCGCCCTCCCACGCCAATGCCTGCCAGTTACTCCATGCGTTGAGCGCCATCGGCTGCATCGTGCGTGCTAATACTGCAACGCTGGCCAGGAGAACTCGTAAGGAGACCGCATGACTACTGCGACCACCGGATTGGCTAAATCATCTGCCACCCGCAAGCTGGAGAATAATAAATTGAGCCCCGCGCACAACCTGCAAGACAACCTGCTAGACAATCCGCGCGGCAAGGGCACGGTTAGTGCTTTAACTATCAAGAACCTCAAAAAGCAATACCCAAATCCCGATGGCGGCACTCCCATTCTGGCGGTTGACGGGGTTGACGTTGACATCAGACCCGGCGAAATTGTGGCGTTCCTGGGGCCGAATGGAGCCGGGAAAACCACCACGCTTGACATCGTGCTAGGCCTGATCGAACCTACTTCGGGAACGGTCGAGGTGTTTGGCCAAAGTCCGCGTGCGGCGGTAAACGCCGGCAAAGTTAGCGCGGTGCTACAAACCGGCGGTCTGTTGCGCGACCTCACGGTCACCGAAACTATCCGGGCAATTGCCGCTCTGCACGGCATTTCCGCCAAGGACCCGCGTATCAGCGACATCATGGCCCGCACCGATTTGAATCGGCTCGCCAACCGCAAAGTCGGTAAATGCTCGGGCGGCGAACAGCAACGCATCCGCTTTGCCCTAGCGTTGCTGTCCAACCCGCAACTGTTAATTCTGGACGAGCCGACGGCTGGGATGGATGCCGCAGCGCGCCGGGCTTTCTGGGAGACGATGCGAGCCGAGACTCATTCGGGCGAGCGCACCGTCATCTTCGCTACCCACTATTTGGAAGAAGCGCAGGCTTTCGCCCCGCGAACCATCCTGGTCGGACACGGTCGCGTGGTCGCCGATAAACCGACCGATGAGCTGCGCAATTATGTCGGCTCCCGCAAAGTTGACGCTACTTTGGCCTGCGCGCCGGATTCAGCAGATTTCGCTGCTGCCATCGCGCAATTAGAGGCGATCCCCGGTGTGCAAGAGGTGCGTTATGAAGGTGATCGCGTCACCATTTCGGGTAGCACTTCGGACGATGTCGCCCGCGTATTGCTTACTGAGCTTGGGGCATTTGATCTTGAAATTGCCGCTCCCACGTTGGAATCCGCCTTCTTTGCCTTGACTGATTAGGAATTACAAATATGACTACTGCAACTCTTACTCCCGAATTCGCCATCAGGCGCCCAAAGCTCGGCGGGTTTTCCCTCGCTTATATCCGCGTTGAATTATTCCGCCTATTACGCCACCCGGAATTACTCGCGTTTACCCTCGGTTTACCGGTCGCAATGTATCTAGTATTCGGTTCCACCTTTGCCCAAGGTGCCGATAATGCAGCCGGGGCAGCTAACGTTCACTTTTATGTTATGGCTTCGATGGCGCTTTACGGTGCCATCACGGCCACGGTCACCGTCAGCGGCGGCGCGGCGATGGAGATTATGCAAGGTTGGGGCCGCCAAATTGGCTTAACCCCGCTTAAATCCAGCGCGTATGTCGCGATGAAAACGGTAGTCGCGCTCATCATCTCGGCCTTGGCGGTGGCCGCAGTTTTTGTCGCAGGCATCTTGACCGGCGCGGCCACCGACCACGCTCATGTCTGGGTCAGCACTTTCCTAATCTGCTGGCTTGGCTCTACTGTTTTTGCGCTATACGGCCTGGCCATCGCGCAGATGGCTCGCTCAGAAAGCGCAGTCGGTATCGCTTCCGGCGCGCTAGTTCTACTTTCCTTCTTTGGTAATCTCTTTGTGCCACTTTCCGGCACGATGCTATCGATCGCCCGCTTCACTCCGCTCTACGGTCTCACCGGCCTTTCCCGCTGGCCGCAGCTCCAGGGCGCTAATGTGGCGACTTCTGGGCCAGATGCTTTTGGACCCACTGACTCGCTCTGGTCGTTAATTTTGAATGTGGTGGTTTGGGCCGCCATCTTTGCTGGATTGGCCGCCTTGGCGACCCGCCGCTCCCGCCAGCGCCAATAAGGATGCCACTACCCCTCGGTGGTTTTAGGGATTAATTAAGCGTCAGGCCGACGCTACGTTTGTGACACGCATCACTCACGCCTGTGCGCCTCCTGCTTGGGGCGACTCGGTGGGGCGAAACTACTTGACGTGAGATTCCCCCGTCTCACAAAAACATTTATTCTCGGCTGGTGAGTTGGGCAAGCGAACTAACGATACTCACTAGCCGAGAATAAATTACTTTTATCACGATTTCTTGTGTCTGGATTCTGATAGCTAATCTTATTCAACCCGACCGCGCGCATCGCACCGTTATCCTTATGGCAGGTTTGCAAAACAATTTCCCCAGCTAAATTAGCTAATAATTTTGCGGAAACATTGCCATAGGGTACATCTTGCCGAGCTACTACTTGATATTCTCCTTTATCGCGGATAGTTATTTTGTCTCCGATTTCTAAATCAAGTATTGGCGCCCCGCCACATTCCACATGGATCGGGAAATAATCTGCGCCTAAGTAGCGGCTGACCGCTAACTGGTGGGTGAGGCCGCCCTCGCAACCGATATCTATGCCAGCCTCAACCACATCGCTAATGTAGGTCTCGAATCGCCCCGGCGCCGTAGGTTGTTGCGGCATCAGGGCCATTGTTACCCCGCAAAACCCGACAAATATTGCCAGCTTTGCTGCTCGTATCAGTCCCTTATTTCGCTTACCGCCGGGCTCATTTGCCATTGCTTTCATAGTCAACGACGCTAACTGCTACCTGCATTTGCCGATATCCAGTTATCCACAGTTTCTCGGTTAATTGCTCTACCGGGCCTCCTGTGCGCAGCGTCCCAGCCTAGAAAACATCCCTATTTCATAACTCTCTAAATTCGAAATTGCCCTGCATTACCGCCTACGACGAATCATCGCCACACCACAATCCGACCGCTTGGACTCAAGTAACGTTGACCGCCAAAAGGACAACCCTTTTGGGCCCACCACATACTCCCGATCGCCGATCTCCCGCGCAGATACCAAAATCCAAAAACAAACTTATAAGCGTAAGTCGAGATGGTTTCGAGCCTTTAGCGATGTCAACAGAGACCGCTATTCCAATCAACGGTTCAATTCTGTGGATAACTCCATGCCGCCTCAACACCGCAACACCTACGTTGCCTACATGAACAAAAACAATGAATACCGTTTCACGCCAACTAACGATATCGTATTCAAACGTATCTTCGCCCGCACCGAAAATCTTGCAATCACTGCTGGTTTGATCAGTGATTTTTTCGACTACCAGGTTACTCCCGACGACATTAAGTTACTCAGCCCGGAATCTGCACTACCCAACGCTCCCGAATATAATTAGGCAGGCAGCGCGTATCATAGACTTAGTTAACGCCGACCCTATGGAGCAAGCCATGATCACTCGAGAAGAAGCGGGACTCGCAGACATTGAGTCACTCTACCTAACCAAAGGCGTCCAAATCGGCAAAACCGAAGGAAAAGCTGAAGGTAAAGCCGAAATTGCTGCATTCATGCTGCAAGATGGCGTACCCATCGAAACTGTCTCCAACTACACCGGAATCCCCATAGCAGAACTGCAAATCCTAAACGTATCAGCAGAATAGGAAGGTGCAGTGCCACGGAACCCGGTTAACCAACTTCGCAACGTTATCCAAGATGCAGTTCGAAGCCCCGCAGACAAACTAGTCAACATTTTTTACAATCCCCTCAGCGGCTTTAGTGGGGACCTTTTGCACAACTTTGGGAATAATCCGGCAAACCAATTTACCGCTGATGATTTACTAGCGGTATCAACATTCGGCATCCAGTTCTCGCCAATCACCATCCAACGACTGGTCGCCTCGTCCGAGGCAGATTATCTCTTAGAACTGCTCCCTCGTCCTTCAGTACCCTTATGGAAAGGCGCACTGCCTTTACCTGGTACGCCGTACGGCGAGATATGGGAGCTATTACTTTCTCTAGATGGGATAGGCATTACCTCGGCCAGTAAGTTACTGGCTCGTAAGCGCCCAGCATTGACGCCAATGCTGGATTCGGTTGTTGTGAAACATCTTCGGTTAGCTAAAAATGGTTACAACCTCACCAAAGCTGAACTAGTGCCCGCGTTGGAGTCCCTCGCAGCGGCAATAGCCGACGACGAACTCCGCGCGAATATTGACCTCCTTCAACCAACTCCCGCGCACCACAATGCAACTCCCATCCCCACTCTGCGGCTCCTGGACACTGCGATTTGGATGCAGCAATCAGGTTCGCGACTAGCCAAAAACGCCCGTGCGAAGGTCGGCCTAATTAGGCACTCTTTAGCACATTCATAAACTTGGTATTAATGTAGAGTAGTTCACGTCCAATTTGCATTGATGATAGCTCACCATTTTCCTCTAGCTCTTTTAGCCACTTAGTTGCAGTAGGGCGAGAAACTTTACAAATATCCATTACGTTCTTGATTCGACTATATGGTTGTTGCATTAAGGTGGCTTGTAAGTCTTTGTTCGCTGTGCCCGATATTTGTCTGATGGAATCAAGCAAGTGTCTCTGCACGTCTTCTATTTGGGAAATTACATTGAGCGAGCGGGTGGCGGTATCTAAGACACCTTGAATTATGTATGCTATCCACAACTCCCATTGGTTATCTTTTGTTACTGAGCGCAAGAGTTTGTAGTAGTCGTCTTTGGTTTCGATTATATAGCGGGAGAGGTATAGTAGGGGTTTAGCTAGCAAGCCGGCGTCGCAAAGCATCAGGATGTTCATTATTCTTCCCGTTCGCCCATTACCATCGTTAAACGGGTGAATTGCTTCAAATTGATAGTGTGCCACTGCCATCTTTACTAGGGGGTCTATGTCATTGGTTTTATCGTTTAGGAACATCGACCAGTTGTCCCTCAAAGCAATTAGGGATTGAGGGTCTGCTGGAGGTGTATAAATCCGATGGTGGGTTACTGGTTCGCCGATGTAGAGCCCCCCGGTCCCATCACCTTTTCGGAACCCTTCGTTATGGCCTCTTATGGCATTACAAACCTCGGCCGCCGTTAGAGCTGATAGAGGCTTTCGTTGCAGAGATTCCCACCCTCTTAGAAGCGCGGTGCGGTACCGTAATGCTTCGCGAGCAGCTGGACTTGCGGTACTCTCTATTGCTTCTGCTACGAATAGTTCGTCGGTAGTGGTTACGATATTTTCAATCTCAGAACTCGCCTGCGCCTCCAGCAGCGGAATGGCGTTGATCAGCACCGTAGGATTGTGAAGTGAGTTTGCTTTGGCATCGAAACGAGCGAGAGCATCGCGCGCTTCTATAGTCAGTTTAAGCACTTTTTTAGTTTCAAGCTCTTGCGTTGGCGGTAAAGGCGGAAGCCCATCATAAGGCAGCTCCGGTCTCCAAGTCATGTCAACACTATAGCATAGTTAAAAAAATAGTGAAAAAATTAGCAGGTTTTTTTAACAGTTAAACTTCTTTCCAACGTTCATGTTGAAGAAGCACGCAGCCCCGATGATCCATACCCCGCTATTGCAGTCTTGTTTTTACATAGTCCGCAAAGCCTGGCAAAGTAAACTGAACATACCCCTTCTCCTCAACTACAGCTTCGGTGATAACTGCTTTATTTAACAATCGCTCACGCACTGAGGACAAAGCTTTAGAGTCTTTACCTAGTTTCTCTGCAATATCTTTTCGCCTTACTGGTACTGATCCACCAAGTTCAGCTAGTGCTTCAATAAAACGCTTCTCTCCAGCGGAAGTTGCACCCCAACGAGAAGCGTACATGTCCATAATTTTTTGTTTTGCTATTTCCGCGCCTGCCTTAGCATCTTCTAGCGTAATTTCTTTGGGGCCGTTCGCAGCCCTCCAGGTATTGAAACCAAGTAATTGCGTAAAGTATGGGTAATTTGCACTTTCGGCAACTAGCAAGTCAAGTGCCGACGAATCAAAATCAATGACTCGCTCCTTGGCAGGAACTTCAAGCGCTTTCCTTACCGCATTGTCCGGCAGAAGGTCAACGGGGATAAATTCAATGCGTTCGCCGAAAGTTGCCGAAATCGTGGCGATGCCACGTACGGAAGGCAATCCAGCACCCATTACCATGAGCGGGGGGCCGTAAAGCGAATCGTACATTATATTTTGAATCGCATTAAAGAGTATTGCAAGGTCAGCTTGTTTTGCGGCATGCAACTCATCTATCGCGAGAATTAGACCTGAACCAAGGTTACTCCCACCTCTTTTTAGGCACATATTAGTGGTTTCGCGCAATAATGATTCTAAGCTACCTACACTCCAAGACGAAGCGGCGGCTTTATCTTCTGCGGTGATTTTGGCTTTAAAACTAGGAATTCCAAATTCCAATTCAAATTTTGTAGTAGTCCATTTACTGGCTGAAATAACATCTGCATTAATCATCGCAGTTCTAATGGCGAAGGGGATTGAATCCAAAAGCGATTCCCCTTTGGCACAAGAAGCCCAAGCAGTCACAAAACCCGCAGCCGCAGCTTCGGTTTGCGCAAACCGTAACGCTGAAGTTTTACCAATCCCTCGCACCCCGTACAGCACCGGCATAGACTGAGCCGCCTTACCAGTAACCAACATTGGCGACCAAACATGCTCAATGTCAGTTAGCTCCCCATCCCTGCCTGCAAGGTACGGTGGGATCGACCGTGGCTGATACGGATTCTGAAGCATAACATGATGGTATCACAGAGTAGTCCAAAGTAATCACAAAGTATCTATAATTTGTCGTAACGAACTACGACCGTAACCACATCCGGTGGAGAATTTCGCGCAGAAAGCTCGCCGTAGCAGGAGCATCACCTTGGTGTCCAACTGTCTTGAGTCCATTTTGCACCTTTCCGGTGTGTCTTGCACCGTAATTCACGGCTATGCATCTAATCTATGTTTACGGGTTTTTGTAACCACTCACCGTAGAGAGGTTACATGAGGCTCAACCGACACAGCGGATCGACAAATCATGCTCCCTCCTTTTTGTGCCCAAGAGCCTCGCATAAACCCGCATTTGATTCCAAATGGAAGGAGACGAAGATGTCCGAAAAAACTGTTCGCCTAAAACTGGCAACAAAAGATGTAGAAACTCTGCTGGGACGCACTGCATCCATTGAGCGCGCCATCCAACAAGATGATGCCCTAGAAGTCGCAGTAGCCGCCCCTACATTGCCGCGCACCAAAGACAGGGTGTTCGTTTCCAGCACGGAACTTAAGCAACTTGTTCAAAACGCTGTCGCAGTGGAGTTTGAGCGCCTGGTCGGATATGAGTCAGACCCTGATGATATTTGCGGTAGCCATCCCCATAAATGGCCGCGGCCACGTCGTCGCCCTTGGCCGCAGCCGCAGCCACCCTTGGACGGCCCGCACGGGCCATGCCCGCCCCCACCTGGTGCTCTCCACGACGATCTGGAGCATTCCGTATTTGACACAATGCAAAAACTTCATTCGTTATCGTCCCAACAAGACCCTGCTGCAATCGAACGGGTATTGAACGAGGCCTTAACACAAGTTCGCGATATCGACCGTCGAACGGCTACCATCAAATAACGAATTTTGACTAAAGCTTCCGGATAGCTGATTCCTTATAATGAGAATCAAACCCTCCGGGAGCTTTAGTTTTTAATTGGCACTATCGAATACCTCATCTAATATTATGCTACGGCGAACCACACGAATATTACGGCTCACCTGTGAATTCAATGCTAGATTTTAAAAAATGGCTATACACGCGCCTCTGAGTTACGGAAAACGCCAACCCCCCATAACATTTGTGACGCGCGTCGCCTAGCATCGGTGCGCCTACCGCTTAAGTAATCGCGAAACTGGGAAACTGGTAACCGCGGGGAGTCCCATCCCCACACAAGTCTTGAGTCTCGATGCCGAGCGTGCTCGTTCGTCGTGACCGAACTCGCAAAAGTAGGCGGTGTTGTAGTAATGCTGGGAATGCCTTTAACAAGTCTCTATTTCGCGGTTACTGGTATCGCAATATTCTCACTTGGAATACTTCTTCCAATTATATTTCGTAACCGCACTTCACATGTCGAGGCAAAAGGACTTATTCCATCTGGTAACCGCCCGTTTACCGTTTTGATTCCAGCCTATTTGGAAGTAAGCTCAATTGGCCCGACCACTCGTAGGCTCAGAGAAGAACTAACATCTTATGCTCCTGCCGGAAGTCGTGTCCTAGTAGTTGCATCGGACTTAGAGACTGCGATTGCCGCTCAAAAAGCCGGAGCGGAGGTTCTACAAACTCCTCGTGAAGGCAAGTCGAGCGCCATTAACCGTGGGGTCGCAGTTAGCGAAGGCTCAATAGTTGTGGTGACAGACGCGAACTGCCAAATTCAACCGCCCAACTGGCCTGAATTACTTATTCAAGACCTCGAACATTCACATTTGGTTTCCGCCAGTAAGCATGAGTCCGGTAGTCCAGAAACGGCATACTGGAAGTATGAGCAATTTCTGAATAAACATGAGCATAGCCGCGCAACCGAAACTTTGGCGCTGGTTGGAGAGTTTTTGGCATTCAGATCCGAAGATTTTAGTTCTATCCCAGCGGAAGGCGCCGATGATACTTCCATCGCAATCTCATTTCATTCGCGAGGCAAGAGGACTGTCATTGACTCACGGATCAGCGCATCTGAACCGACGCCAACGTTCCGGGACAATATAGAACGTCGCATTAGAATAACTAGCCAGCTTGCTGATACCTTAGCTCATAATTTTGGATATCTCCTAAAAACACCCTTGGGAAGAAAATTCCTGTTACATAAAGGGTATAGAACAACCATAGGAACCATCGGATTCTGGCTAATGATTGGTGCGTTGGTATTCTCCGGAAACTTCAAGATGGCGGTCATCGTCCCGACAATACTTGCAGTTTGCGTAGCAATATATGCAACTCGACCCAAGTTAATACCGAATTGGGTACATGCCGCTTCAACTGCGATTTCATTGCAATTTGTACCGTTAATGTCGGTTCCACGCGTCTTGCGAAACATGTTCATTGGACGTGAAACAGGATGGGAGAAGGTGGCCCGATGAAAGTTCTTGTACTCACAAAAGTCCCGATCGATCCGCCCCGTGATGGCGGCTCCTTGAGAGTAAGTGCCATCCGGGAACATCTCATATCAAAAGGACATGAGGTGAGAGTCATCTCTGCCAGAAACAATGTCATTACTTCAGCACAAGCAAAAAAACGCATTTCGAAACAAATTCGCATATTATCTAGCGCACTTAGCACTTTTTCAGTCTCAGTCTTGAAATGGTACTCGCCCTCAGTGGTTGATCAATTAGTAAGCCAAGCCGAAGGTTTTGATCCCGATGTAGTGCTGTGTGAATTCCCTCAGCTGGCACCATATCTATCGTTATTTTCCGCACCTACTATCGCAGATTTTCACAATGTTGAATCTGAAATTGTATCTAATTACGCTAAGACTAGGCATGGGATAACTCGAGTTCTTGCAAATCTGGAATCGCTCGCCCTTCAAAGAGTAGAACGAAAGGTTGCATCTACAGCAGCGGGTGTCGCCGCTGTCAGCGTGCATGATTCCCAACAAATTTCCAATTGGACTGCCCTGAAACCCGTTGTTGCTTCCAATGGAGTCTCTGAAGAGGCATTCAACATCACTTGTAACGTGGCGAGCGCTTTAGCGCCAACGGTAGTTTTCATCGGACAACTAGGGTGGCGGCCGAACATAGATGCCTCTCTATGGCTTGCAAATGAAGTTTGGCCGTTAGTTTTACAAAAAATTCCCAATGCGGAACTCCAATTGATCGGTAGAACTCCAGCCATCGAGGTAATTGACCTGGCGCGAAAATCTAACATCTCCGTGCATGGGGATGTCGAAAGCGTATTCCCATTCCTTGCCTCTGCATCTGTTGCCACCGCCCCACTATGGACTGCTGGGGGAACCAGGCTAAAGATTCTAGAGGCACTCGCCACCGGAACACCTGTTATCGCAACTTCACGAGGAGCTTTAGGATTAGAACACTTAAATGACGACATCGCGTTATCTATCACCGACGACGCTAACGAATTTGCCGATAAAATCGTTAGTGTTATTCGCCATTCTGTGCAGCCTGAAGCAGTTAGATTAAGCGTCTCTAATTATCGCTGGAACGAAACACTTGAACCTCTAACCATGATGGTTGGAAACATAGCTGCTCAGTATTCTATGAACAAGAATAAAAAGCACAAAGCACTGCTAAATCCCGTGTCGGATTAGGTAGACAATTATGATTCGGCCGAATAATGATGCACCGCTGAGTCTTCACGCAAGATGGGCCTGGTGGCTTGGGTTTCTAGTGATTGCCAGCCAACGTCTCGGCCTGCAATTCGAACACGGCTCTCTCCCCGTAGTGCATATCATCCTCATTTTAATCGTCTTGGGATCAATTGGATATTCAGGATGGAGGATTAGCAAAAAGGGAATTGGCTTTTATCTCGTGCTCTTGGCGCTTGCAGTCGTTAGCTTCATTACCTCTCCCGCTTGGATCGGAGTACCACCAAGCATTTCATCATTCATTTTGATGTGCATAACACTACTGCCGCTTCTAACGCATGGAAACCGAAGCGGATATGGAAACCTTATATTTGCTGGCGCTCTCTCTGCGATTAAGATTGGAGCAGTTTTATCAATATTGCAGTACTCACTCCAAGTACTCGGATTCGGATTTTTTGACCCAATCGCTTCGCTTCCTAGTCAACTAATACTACCCGATTTCAACTCCCATTACGCAGTTCAGAGCTTCGGAGGCTTCTCCATCTGGTTTAAACCAAATGGAATCATTTATCTAGAGCCGTCCTTTTTATCCCTCTATAGTTCAATAGGAATAGTAATTTTATTAACTATCCATTATAATTGGGAAAGCAAACTAACTAAAAAACTATTCCTATGGATTTGCATATTCGGGACTGCAATGGTGACGTCCATGTCTCTTTCGGGCCTTCCGATATTAGCTGCTGCTTGCGTTCCTCTCGCCGCTAAGTACTCACGCAAACGCCCTGCACTGTTTCTCGGACTTGGAGCGATTGGGTTCATCTTAACAAAGATTGGAGCATTTAACTTTATTCTATACCGATTAACCGAAGGATTTACCGGAAATACATCCACCGCTGCCCGCCTCTATTACCCATATCAAACCCTATTACCCATTTGGATTCAGCAGCCTTTTTTCGGGTGGGGTTCAGGTCGCGCTTCAATTTTCACTAGTTATTATGCACCAACTATTTCCGGGTTACAGAGCTCCACTATCATGAAAGCTTTGGTTGAATACGGGGCTATATGGTCCGCGGTGCTCGCTATTGCCATCGCAAGTTCTATCTATTATCGAAATAGATCAAAGACTTACTCTATTTTAGTGTCTACCTTACTTTGTGCATGGTTAGTTCCTGCAGAAGCATTATTAAATGCAACATTAGTCGTATTGTTAATCACCGGACTCGGAACGATAAGTTTACCGATAAACGACTCCAAAAACTTTCTCATTTCTGAGAACTCACTTGCTAACGTTGAGGTTGAGTTCTAGATGCAAAAGATAAAAAAACTCATCGAGTCCTTGGCACGTATTTTAGTATATATCAGCTCTTTCATTCCGGTTAATTCAGTAAAAATTTTACTTCTTAAGGCTATGGGCGCTAGCGTGGGAAACGGCTGCTCAATTGCACACGGACTAGATGTAACCTCGCCTTGGCGCCTCCAAATTGGTAATGACTGCTTTATCGCATCCGACGTCATACTTGCCGCAAGAGGGGGAATAACAATTGGCGATTCGGTTACTATAAGTAGCCGAGCACAAGTGATAACCGATAGCCATAACATTGATTCACCAGTCTTCGCCCATACTCGTAGACCAATAAGCATAGGATCAAACTCCTGGATCGCCTCTGGTGCAATAATTGCAGGAAACGCAACAGTGTCTGAAGGTACAGTGATTGGGGCTGGGGCAGTTCTCACAAAACATTCCGATCCGTGGAGTTTATATGTCGGTAATCCTGCAAAAAAAGTTCGAGAACGTAAATCTCAGACTCCATATCGTTTATCAGCATCTAAAGCTAGACACTACGGATGGTAACCCCAATGGAAACAACAGGTTATCCAGAAAAAGCAATGATATCAATAATCGTTCCTTGTTTTAATTCAGAAAGATTCATTGACCGCACACTAACAGCGTTACTGAGAGAAGCTGACGATATTAACGATGTAGAAATTATTCTTGTTGATAACAACAGTACAGATTCCACCCCTTTAAAACTCCAAAAATACGCTAATGAATATAAACAAATAAAGTTCGTACGTTGCACGAAAGGCCAAGGAGTAAATATTGCGAGAAACGAAGGTGTAAATAGTAGTTGTGGCAACTTTCTGTTGTTCACCGACCATGATGATGAAGTCCTTCCTGGATGGTTAGCTGCCTATAGAACCGCATTTTTGAATAACGCTCGCTTGGTAACCGGCTCATACTATGTGATGACCTCAGAAAAACGGCTCATTAGCTCTCAACAACAACCAGTTAGTTTATTATGGAATTTACCGTGGGGTCTGGGTTCGAATAGCGGTATCGCACGTTCTGACTTTGTAGCAATTCGGGGATTCGATGAATCTTGGCAGGGTGGCGGTGACGACGCAGACTTTTTTTGGCGTGCACAACTATCCGGACTGCCGTTGACATTCGTGAATGAAGCTCGCCTAATTCACTATACTCGTGAGAGTAACAAAAACACCGCAAAACAATATTTCGACTATGGGAGATCGAACGTTCAATTATATTTGAGATTCAGAGACTATGGAATGCCAAGGTCTTCCACATTTCGGTCCTTTTTGGTCTTCGTAATATCAGCATTTGATTTCATCTTATCTCCTTTCAAGATTGGTTCAACTGAGCGTTCAGTACAACGGCTCGCGACCCATTCAGGTCGCCTCGTTGAATCACTAAGGTTAAGGACGATCTATCTATGACTTCGAAACCAAGAGTTTTCCTTATGAACAATTACCCAATGAACCGAGCGCTTACCCGGTACCTTAATGGAACCTACCCGGGTCAGCACCTTTGGGGTTATGGAACACTAAGCGACAAATTCGAGTGGGTTATTCCTGAGGGTATCGTAAACTTTTCTCCCTCATCACACCTTTTACAAATGATACGAAAAGCCACTATGAAATTAGTTGGAGACCCAATCGCCTTGATCAAGACACTTGTCGGGATAAAGTCTGGCGATATTCTCTATGCTGCCGATCAATATTCGAGTATACTCTTCGCTTTCCTGCCTCAGTGGTATAGAAAGAGAATAAGATATATCGTCCTTGTGCATCACTTCCCTTCAAGTAGGTTTATGCTTTGGTCGCTCTCTCGCGCAGATATAATTTTAGTACTTTCCCCAGAAGTCTTATCAAAGTTGTCCCTTAAGCAACCGAGTTTCATTAGAAAGTTACGCCTCATCCCATGGGGGCCAAACTTGGACGATATCGTATATAGGCGTGGAAGGTCGAATCGCGACGAGACTATTATGTTCGATTTTTGTTGTGTCGGGAGAACAAACCGTGATTACTCAGGAATCCGCGAACTTGCAGGCGATGGTCAGCTAGATGGAGTAATTGCTGACGGGACATCTGTTACCTATTACCGTGAAGGAGTCTCAGAAACCAAGCAGGGCACAGTCGGTTATGAGGATGTTGTAAAATACATCATCAATTCAAAATGCGTAATAGTACCTCTCAAAGATCGCGAACTACTCTCAGGGTTGACGGAAGTTGCCGCTGCACTGGCGCTTAATACACCTATCCTCATGAGTAAAGTTAGTTTTCTCCCTTTCGATATTCAGCAAGCACATATCGGATTGTGGATCGATAGCAACTCAGCCAATGCCATCCGCAGCGCCATCTCCAAGTTAGCTCAATTTCAATTTAATAGAGAAATTGCCTTAAAATTCAACATGGGTAAATTTGCAGAAGTACTATCCGCTTCATTCACAGAATATTTGAACTAAAAATAGGCTGATGATCGTGTATAAAATCAAATTCATTAAGAAAATGCGAGAATGGCTCGATCGGCCAGCAGCTATTGTTGTTTCCCGTTTCATGCAAACTGTCATAAATATGATAATAGTACTACTCATAGCTAGGACACTGGGCCCATCGGGTAGAGGCGAAGCTGCAGCAACAATGGCGGTTTTAGGGATTGCCCCAACACTTGTGGGTCTTGGGATACCCTCCGTCGTGCGTCGTCAGGCTCTAACACCTGAAGGTGCGAGGCGCTGCATTGCAACTGTGAGATCAATGGCTTGGCTGATGCTAGTACCTTCAGTTGCAATTGGATTTATTGCGTCACAGACAGTGCTTTCGTCCTTGGATTCAACTGCGACAATTATATTTATCATCGCAGCAATCTGCACTCCATTAATAGTCCTTTGGAATTGCGACTCTAATGTCCTATACGCACGAGGTCAATTTGCGGCGATGTCATTCATTCAAATTATTTCTCCGATTACACTACTGTTATCAACCTCAATTTTTCTGGTTTTTGGTCACCTCTCCGTAGCAACAGTTCTCTTCGGTTCAGCTCTTTCGCCGGCTGCAACTCTCGCTTATACCAGTTGGAAAGTTAAAATTCCTTTAAAGTCTCGACGCGAAAGTCGTATGAAACTCATACGACAGAGCGTAAAATTTGTCGGAGCGCAACTTGCCAGCACAATAGCACTGCGACTCGACGTTGCCATAGCTCTACCGATAGTAGGCGCTATTCAGCTTGGATTTTATTCCGTAGCAACATCAATAGCACAATTACCGATTGCCTTTGGTTATGCGTACGGCGCTGTGGTATTTCAGAAACTTGCAAAAACTAGCAACCAAAATGATTGCAAGCAGATAATCAGTGAAGAGATTAGAAGGTCAATGCTGCTCGGCATTTTGACATCGGGTGTTCTTGCATTGATAACTCCGATGGTAATACCAGTACTCTTCGGCCCGGGATTTGTCTCGGCGATCCAACCGACTTGGATAGCGCTAATCGGATCAATCGGACTAGTCTGCGCGAATGTATTTTCGTCAATATTCATCTATTTGGGGCAAGGATGGACTTTATCATTAGCTCAAACGGCTGGGGCGGTCTTGGGGTTAGGAGCAATATTTGTTTTTGCTCCTATGTGGGCATCAACGGGATTGGCTATCGCTTCAACAATTGGATACCTTGCCACAGCTATCTGGTGTGGTGTGAAGCTATCCCCAAGCTACTCAATACTTATTCCAGACAAAACCGATATTTACCATATTTTCCGTGGATTGACTCAAAATAGTGCTAGCTAATACGCATGTGGAGTAATAGATAGGTCATCGAGGATGAGTAACATTTATATTCGCGTCATTCAGGTAGTTACTGCTAGATTATGCGAGTCCATCGCCCTATTATTACCACGCCAGTTATCGGCTAAAATCTTGTATTGGCGAATACACCGAAGAGTTCTACACATAAAAAAACCTAGGACATTTTCAGAATTTATTTTCCAACGTATGCTGCTAGAACATACTAAAGATATACTTTGGACAGTCAACAAAAGTGAGGTAAAAGATAAATACATTGATCTCATAAAATCTAGTAACATTAGCTGCCCTGATCCTATTGAGACACTATGGAGTGGATGCACATTAGAGAACTTTCCTGAAATTGCCCCCGAAGAACTCTGGGTATTCAAACCTACCTTTGGCTTTGGTGGACATGGAATCATATTTGGAAAAGGAAATATTACGGATGAAATATACCAAGAAATCAATGTAGAACTGAATAGATTTCTTAAAAAAACTCTCACCTCTAGAGCGTGGGCAAAGGTGGCCTGGGCATATAATAATACTAGGGAGGGTTATATCCTTGAAAAAAATGTCACATCGGGCAGTATTGAACCGACTAATTTCGGGGTCTATGTTTTTGGAGGGAAAGCTAAATACATAGTACAGATAGATGGGCTACGCAGCTTAGCGGTAGCTTCGATATACCAAGTTAAGAATTATCTAGACTGGGAACGAGTAAATATCTCATTGAAACCATACGAACAACTGATTCCACAAACAGATTTAGTGGCGCCCCCATTCCTCCAAGAAATGTTAAAAGCTGCTGAACAGATTAGTAAAAATTTCGATTATATGAGAGTAGATTTTCTTTTCAATGGGAAAGAAGTGCATTTCCTCGAACTAGACCCGTATACCGGCTTCAGTATTGCTGCATTTCCTCATTGGTTTGATAAGCACTTAGGAGACCTATGGAATGAAGCTAGATCATCACCAGCAATTAATTAACCCCCATTCAGGAATCCCGAACGAGATAGCACCCAACTTGTTTTTAATGCTAGGTACCTCAGAATACACTATTTATCAACCAATGCGGACACAGTTTTTAAGGATTTCTATTTGCATTAGCCAATTTAGTTATTGTTAGAAATTCACACTTCACTAGGTACTAATAGAATGAATTCGCAGCGCAGGTGGAGCTTTGCGCAAGACCGCAACGAAAATCCGTTTAGGCAGAATCGAAACCAGCTCCTCGATTGGTGCTGCCAGATTTATTCGCAACGCCCGCTACTATGATGATGTGAGGGATGGCTGATGCTGAAACATTCGGCCGCCAGAATCAAAGCCATTGACCAGCGTGGCTAACTGCCAAACCCACTTTTTCTCCACATAGACATCAATACCACTAAGATTTAAGACATCATTGAAATTAGTTGTCACTCTATTTCAGGAACTAGATAATCTACGAACGTTCGGCTTAAATGATGGGCATCTATGTAAACCAATACATCCCCGATAACTGCTGGACACTCTTCGCTACTACACAGATGCTCTGTAAAATCGAAAATGCGCACACTCTTAACTAGCTCGGCCGCAGCCTGCTGAACTCTTGCGGCGCCAAATGCTTCTGGATTGGAAAGGGAGAATTTACAACTACTCAGTGAGTTTGAGTTCCGCTCTACACAATCTGGAATATTAGTCCAAGGTTGTGGTGATGAAATAACTACTCCAACTTTTGATCCCCATGAAATCGCTTCGGACCATGTCGAAACTAGCGAATCTGTCATGAGCTGTTCGGAAAGTTCGTTATTCGCGTCCAGTATATATGGAACCAATTGCGATGTTAGTATTACTTCCGGACGTAAAGCGCGGAGTTCTTCAGAAACCGCGTAACTCCACTGTCCACACTCAGGGTATTGTTCGCCGTGATGATCTACTGGCACTCCTATTTCTTCAACAGTCCATGCACACGACCCCTTAATGAAACTTACTATTCTCCATCCGTTTCTCGCAGAAATAGAGTCCAGGGCAGAAAGCCATTGTTGTGCCATAGAATCACCTACAAGCGCAATCGTCAAATATCCTGCGGCATCCCCAAAAATACAACTCACTAGCTCAGACGAATGCTTCGAAGTCTTACAATCTTGAATATACCAATCAGATAATGCCGCGGCGGGCCTCGGGACGAGAGAATCAGTATTAATAGTGATGGGAGAGTTAGATATCCATTGTGCCAGAGTCATTGTACGCAGAGAAGTGGCCGCCCTAGCTCTTTCAACCTCGTTTGGCGGTGGGACTTTTGAGATACGCCAGGTGGCATGGCCTAGGATACCAGTTAGCATAGTTAGTGATAGTCCGAAGACAATAGCTTTGCGGGACTGCCGTAGGGTGCCATTGGTATAACGTATGGGGTTTTCTATTAAATGAAGACTTAGCCATGCCGGGAGAACTGATAGAAATGTGATTACCGTCTTCTGCCAAATAGCTAATGGCCCAAAATGCACAGTGGCAAAACGAGCAACGGCCAATGCCAAAGGTAAATTGAGTAGGATAAACCGCCAATCCAGACCATTGGGGATTGGGAGAGCAGTTTTGACGGTATTGAGGTTTCGCTAAGTTCTACCGTCAAAGCGTTAGAGCCAGCAGCAATTAGGAATAATGTGCCCAAAACGGGTAACAAGGTGAGTGGGCCTGGCCAAACTACGTCACTATCAATTATGAAGGCGGCGACAACCAAGGCTCCTATCCCACCCCAGGCCAGAATTTTACGCCATACTGAGGTTAGCCTGTAAGAAATCATAGGATTAGCTAAGGCTGGTAATGCGCCGACTGCCATCTCACTTTGGATGTAGAGGGCATCCTAGAACTGTCTGAAGATCAGATCAGAATTGGTACAGCAGAAATTCGATTAATCATTCCAGAATTTAACTATGAAACTGCCCTTAATGAATGTACGCCGGTGAACCTGTTGGCCCGATATAATTGCGAAAAGTCATCCCACATTAAAATGCTAATTCTTCGCGCTTATATTGAACGTGAAAGATGTGCTCGGGGTCGGTTACGTGATCAAAATGACATCCTACGTAAATTTGTTGATGAAACTTTTCATATTGAAAATGATTATCTTTACTCTCTCGATGTTCGGCAGTTCAATATGGTACCCGACCACTATGTGACTGCTGCCGATGATTTTGTATCTAGAGAAATCGCTCTATCGACAACACAAAATTCTAGATGAACACAGGCGATTTTCGACGCAGAGCACTCTGAGAAACGTATCATGGGAAGTAAATCTTTTTGCGAAGAACCCACACCAATTCAAAAGATTTCCTCCAAATTTGGAGGAAATTTGGAGGAAATTTGGAGGAAATTTGGAGGAAATTTGGAGGAAATTTCTGACCTAGACTAATACCAACCGGAATCACCTACTGTGAAGCCTCTCTCCCAAGTCCGTTGGGGGCTGCCATAGATACTCATTACCACGTCTGGCTCTTACCAAAAACCCCTTTCGCTCAAGATCAAGGAGATCTGCTCTAGCCGTCTCCACAGTTACGCGATGATAACTAGCGTGTGATTTTGCTGTAAATACTCCACCCGGTTCCGCAACTGCCCGCCTCAATAGAGCGAGTTCGCGATTATTAAATTCACCAGGTCTCGCGCGAATATCGGCCTCTGCCTCACGGATCTCTTCAAGCTTACGGCCCAAGTAAGTCTGCAAGTCCGAAATCGCTCTTTGAATAACAGACAGATGATAGATGAAGAAATGGGTTAAATCTCCATCATCTTGTTCAGTCAACAAAAAAGATTTTGCATATTTAGAAGGCGCCGATTTTAGAATTCTCGAAATTGTTAGGAATTCGGTTAACCAGAAACCCTGATGAAGCATGCTCCAATAGAATATAGCCCTCGCAGTCCGTCCATTTCCATCCTCAAAATAATGATCATACCCAACCATAAAGTGCAACGTAATAGCTCGTAACACGGGCGGTATATAGTGCTTACCTTTGCCGTTCGCAAATTCACACAGAGCTTCCAACCTTTCCGGCAACTCAGCGACAGGCGGAGGCTTATGCAAGAGCTGATCGTCATGACCCCAGACCGCTACCCGCAATAAGTCATCGTCTTGAAGATGGCCAGCATGAATAGGATCATCAAGCGTCTCATCTGTAACTATCCTGTGCAGTTCCCGAACTAGGCTGGGCGTGAGAGCCTCGTCTTTCACCTCAGCAACCCGCTGCATTGCGCGATAGTTGTTTAGAATCATGCGTTCGCTAGTATCTTGGGGCGCTCTCCCAGTTCGCAGCATTTGCTTTGCATCTCGGCGAGTGGTTGATGCACCCTCAAGTTGGCTTGATGTAATTGCTTCCTCAATAAGTGAACTCACGATATATCTATCGCGCGTTGCTGGACTAGTTACTTGGTCACTAATTGCAATCACACCACTCGCATCCCTCGTGATTTCCTCCACTGCCTTCAGTACTTCATCAGGTAACGAATATGTGAATGGTTCACCGACCGTAGTTTTTAAGCTCGGAATAGTACGTTGCGATAACTTGCGCTCCATCCTAATCGCAAGCCACCAATCCTCTACGCTTAATCCTGCTGGAGGATTTTTTTGCCGTAGCTTATCCCAATTCAGGTATGCAGTATCCGCTGTACTCGCAGCCTTGAGAATTGCTGGCAATTGGTTAGATTTGATTACTCTGGAAAGCGCTTCATCAAAGGCGGGCGGCGGCATCGGGATCTTCATCACTCACAACCTTTCTAGTTTCTGTATCATCATACTAAAAGTCTCCAAATTTGGAGAGAATTTGGAGAGAATTTGGAGGAAGCCTGTGACCAGCGCAGTTGCTAAAAACAGTAGGCTGATAGCCATACGGTCTTGCAAATATGCGCTGCATAGTTGAACTATCAAACCGGGTTGTTGTCTTAATGCCGGTTCCGGAGGTACCGACGCCTAAAGCAAGATTAATCTATCGATTTATTCGCTGAACGTTTAAGCCGATCACCTTTGGATATATGGAGCGACAGCTCCATCTCAGATGATCAAGGTTTCTCAACAATTTGGGATTACAGCGAATAGTAGTGATAATTACTCAGCACGCTTGAGTTCTTTCCCGCGCCCAGGAACCTCTCGGGCAACCGTTCCTGGAGTGTACGGGCTTGGCTGCGCCATCTGATCTCCCTGTGGCTGAAACTTATGGCCCACAGTCATTTCTGGGGTAATATTAGTAGTAAATCCGCCCATGCCCGCTGGAAGTGAAATGCCAGTTACATGACGCCGACTGCGGGGTTTACGATTTTCCAAAAGCAAATTAACGTGCTCTTCAATCCGCCCCAGTATACCTGGAGTTGCAGTTTCATCGATTTGGAGCCAGCCGTGCTTTAATGCCACGTCATCTCTTCCGAGAGCATTACGGTCTTTCCAACACCCCGCGCCCCGGTATAGATTGTTATGCGTGCCGGTGCCCTGGACCGTCTTCAAGGCCCTCGGCCAGTTCTTCTAACAAAGCCTGGTGCCCGACTAATACCGGTGGGGTTGCACCCGTCGACAGCTTAAATGGGTTATTCCACCTCGACATACGACTCTTTCTTATGTTTTATTAACTCTTCTTATTCTAACAATCAGCGTATCTCCGCAAGTCGAAACCAGCCGATTACCCCGCTAGTATGACCCATCGATAAATTACGGTATCGGGACATAGTGCGATGGCAATTTATCTGAATCAACTGCCTACTGGTAGTACCTAAGCAGACACCCATGCGTTGGCTGGTAGAGGTCATGTGCTAGGGTGGTTTACCGTTCGCCGTTACGGCGGAACCATGCGCGCCCGTAGCTCAGTGGATAGAGCGCTTGCCTCCGGAGCAAGAGGTCGAAGGTTCGAATCCTTTCGGGCGCACCAACCAATCACGACCAACACCCCCGCTAGAGGAACTGGAGATAGCGCTCTAGCTCGTAGTGGGTAACCTGCTGGCGGTACCCCTCCCACTCAGCTCGCTTATTGTCCAGGAAAGCCCGGAAAGCCGCTTCGCCTAGGGTTTCAGCCACTAGCTCACTGTTCTCCATCAACTGGATAGCATGATCCAGGGAGTCAGGCATCGGCTCGATGCCGAGAGCCTTGCGCTCACCATCAGTTAAATCCCAGACATCATCTTCCATCGGCTCAGGCAACTCGTAGTTCTCCGTGATGCCCTTCAGACCAGCGGCGATCATCACCGCGTACGCCAAGTATGGGTTAGCCGCCGAATCTATGGCCCGGTATTCGATGCGAGTAGCTCGACCTTTGCCAGGTTTGGCCATTGGCACGCGGATCAAGGCCGAGCGATTATTGTGCCCCCAGCAAACATAGCTAGGCGCCTCGGCCCCACCCCAAAGCCGCTTATAGGAGTTTACATGTTGGTTAGTTATCGCAGCGATTTCCGGAGCATGTTTTAATAGTCCAGCAATAAAAGAGCGAGCAGTTTTGGATAAATCATATTGTGCCCCAGGCTGGAAAAACGCATTCTTATTACCCTCGAATAATGACATATGGGTGTGCATGCCGGAGCCGGGTTTATTCCACAGCGGCTTAGGCATAAATGTGGCCAATGCCCCATGTTCTAAAGCGGATTCCTTAACCACGGTACGCAAGGTCATTAAGTTATCGGCGGTGGTCAAAGCATCAGTATAACGCAAATCAATTTCATTTTGGCCAGGGCCAGCCTCATGATGAGAATACTCAACCGTAATTCCCATTTCTTCCAAAATGTTTATGATATCGCGCCGGAAATCTGTGGATATACCGCTAGCTAAGTGGTCGAAATAGCCACCTTGATCAGCGGGGACTAATGGCGCATTAGCTCCAGTACGCGGCTCAAATAAGTAGAACTCAACTTCCGGATGGGTATAACAAGTAAAGCCGAGCGCCGCCGCCTTATCTAAGGTCCGTTTCAAAATGTTGCGAGGCTCAGCCAGAGCCGGTTCCCCATCGGGCATCAAAATGTCGCAGAACATCCGAGCAGTGCCGTGGCTATCCCCACGCCAAGGCAAAACTGCGAAAGTGCTCGGATCGGGCCGGGCGATCATGTCCGATTCATAAACGCGTGCCAGACCCTCTAGCGCCGAGCCGTCAAACCCGATGCCCTCTTCGAAAGCATGCTCCAACTCCACCGGCGCAATGGCCACCGACTTCAAAATCCCGGTGACATCGGTAAACCACAGCCGCACAAACCTAATGTCGCGTTCATCAACGGTGCGCAATACTTGCTCTTGTTCGCGGTCCACATATCTATCTTGGCAGATATGCCGGACAAATTATGCTATTCGCTACTGCGATAAGCCTTGGACTGTTCTTCCCACGCTGCATCGCGTTGATGTGCCAGCTTCAACGCCTGAGCCGCCGCCTCGCGCGTGGGGTAAGGCCCGATGCGGTTGCGCCAAGACCCTTGCGGCCCCTCGACCACCTCGCCCGTATTCAATAAGTAATAGAACTCTCGCTTGGCCCCAGCCGCATCCAGGATCACTTGGGGAATTGGAAACTCGTCCGATGAATCATCGTGCATAGACATGATTCTGCCCACAAAACTTGCGAAAACCAAGCCCCCGAACCTGCGCGGTTAAAGCATTTGCACGATGATTAGCACTATGGGTCATAAAATCGCGTTCGGGGTTGACGTTGGCGGCAGCGGGATCAAGGGTGCGCCGGTGGATTTGGAAACCGGCAAGATGTCAGCCGAGCGGCTGCGCATCCCCACGCCCAAGCCAGCAACTCCGGAGGCAGTGGCCGAGGTAATTGGGCAGATTGTTAGCTCTTATGACCTGCCCGATAAAGCTCCGGTGGGGGTGGCTTTCCCGGCTCCGATTGACCACGGCGTGGTGCGGTTCATCGCAAATCTCGATCAATCCTTTACCGGGGTTAACCTGGTCGAGCTGGTTTCCGAGGCCACCGGGCATCAGGTTTCGGTAGTGAACGATGCGGACGCGGCTGGGTTTGCCGAGCAACGATACGGTGCAGCAGCCGGGATTGCCGGCACAATTCTGGTGGTCACCTTGGGCACCGGCATCGGCTCTGCGCTAATCGTGGATGGGGTTTTGGTGCCTAACACCGAGCTGGGGCACTTGGAAATCGCGGGGTACGATGCCGAATATCAAGCTGCCGATTCCGCCCGAGAACGTGAGAACCTAACTTTCCCGCAGTGGGCCGAGCGGTTGCAGAAGTACTTTGAAACGGTCGAGATGCTGCTCTCCCCCGATCTAATCGTAGTCGGCGGCGGGGTCTCCAAGAAGTACGATGAATTTCTGCCGCTGCTTGAATTAAGAGCGCCGATTATTCCGGCGAAATTATTCAACTCGGCTGGGATTGTGGGCGCTGCGGCCTATGCGGCTGCGGAGAAGAAAAAGACCAAAGTCGGCAAAGATAAAAAACACTAATAAAGTTAAAGGCCGCCCCGCATCGGAGCGACCTTTAACCAACTAGGCAGCTTTGGTCAAGGGCGGCCCATTGTACCGCTCGTAACGGTCGGGCTGAATTGCCAACGAAGCGTGGCCCTGCGTCATCTGGCGCAAGTCCAAAACGTAGCGGGCCAACTCCCCCTCGGGCACATTCGCGATGATAACTGCGTCGCCGTTGGGAGCAGTCTCGGTGTTAATCACCCGAGCACCCCGGCGGCCAGACAGGTCAGTCATCACAGCGCCCTGGTGTTCCAGCGGCACGTTGACGGTAGCAATGCAAACCGGCTCCAAAACAACCGAGCCAGCGGTTTCCATTGCGTTTTGCACGGCCAACCGGCCAGCAGTCCGGAAGGCATTCTCATTGGAGTCAACCGGGTGAGCCTTACCATCGTAAAGCTCAACCTTGATGTCCACGATGGGGAAGCCATTGGGGCCGCCCCGCTCAGTAGCTTCCAGCGCGCCCTTCTCTACCGCCGGGATGAAGTTGCGCGGCACCGAGCCACCAACTACCGAGTCAATGAACTCGAACCCAGCCCCCGGCTCATTAGGCGTAACCCGGCATTGAACCACTGCGAATTGGCCAGAGCCACCGGATTGCTTCTTGAGTTTGCCTTCAACATCAGCCGGTTTAGCAATGGTCTCATGGTAGGCAACCGGGGCTGGTGAGGTGTTGACCGAAACATTGCCGACTCGCTTCAAGCGGTCAACCGCCACCCCGATATGGGCATCGCCCAGGCCACGCAAGATGGTTTTCCCGGAAACATGCTCAATCTTGAGCGTTGGGTCTTCCGCCGCAATGCGTTGGATTTGAGTGGATAGTTTTTCCGTGTCAGCGGTAGTGGCTGGCTCCAACACCACCGAGTAGGTGGGCCGACGCTCCGGCAACGGCAAAGCTGAGGCGTGGCCGTGTTTCCGATTCCACAACAGCGACCCGGTGGGCGTGCCTTGCAACTTAGCAGTAGCGCCCACGTCACCTGCTACCAGCGAGTCCACTGGCATGTGCTCGGCGCCGCGCAACCGGAACAACTGGCTAATCCGTTCATCGGTACCAGTGGTGGCATTGCGCAGGGTGTCGCCCTTCTTAACGGTGCCGCTCAGCACCTTGAACATTGAGATTTGGCCCAAGAAGGGGTCCGCTACCGTCTGGAACACCTGAACCAATGGCTCCCCGGCAGCATCCGGCGCAACTTCCAGGGAGTTGCCATCCACCAGAACTTCGCCCGCCTTGCCCGCCAACGCGGGGGTTAACCGGCACAGCAAATCCATAAACCGGTCCACACCAGTCTCAGTTACCCCAGATGCCACAATTACCGGGTAAGCCTCACCAGCGGCCACCAGCTCAGCTAGTTTCTCTTCCAACTGCTCGGGAGTGGGTTGGTTACCTTCCAGGTAGGCCTCCATCATCGCGTCATCGTTCTGCACGATCTCTTCAGTCATCTGGTCGGCGGCGGATTCCGATTCGGCGGCCATATCGGCGGGCACGGAACCAACTGACTGCTTCCCATCCACCAGCTCCAAGGCCCGGCGGCGCATTAGGTCATCAACTGCCCGGAACTCTGCCTCATGGCCAATCGGTAAGGTGATGGGGAAAATCTTGGGGCCAAAGGCATCGCGGAGCTGCAACAACACCCGGCTAAAGTCTGCGCGCGGCCGGTCGGTGCAAGTCACCATCACGATGCGGGGCTTGTTTACCGCATCCGCAGCGGCCCAGGCGGCGCGCGTACCAGCGGTAACCCCAGCTTGAGCCGAAACCACAATCACAGCCAGGTCGGCAACGGAAAGGGCAGCGTCAACACCGCCAATAAAATCAGGGTGGCCAGGAGTGTCGGCCAAGGTAACTGCGTGATGTTCGCCGTCTTCGGTGGTCCAGTCCAAATAAGTTAGCGCTGGGGTCAGCGTGGTTTGGCGGGCGATTTCTTCTGGCTGGTAATCGCCTACCGTGTTGCCATCAGCGATGGTTCCGGGCCGGGGAATTACCCCTGCGCGGTGCAATACCGCTTCAATAAGAGTTGTCATACCAGAACCAGCACTACCGGTTAGGGCAGCCATGATGTGGTCCCGAGTCTGTACATTGACGGACATCCACGCCTCCTCGCGATTGGGGTTATTGAGCAACGACTCAATGTGATGCAGGTTACTATTTGCCACGGACAAAAACTGAGCAGCGACGCACCGAACAATTCCAGCAATCGCACCCGCATTTCCGGAAAATCGGACATATGCGACACGCTGACCTTTTCTGTTCACTCGAGCGTCGCAACTTTGCGGGTACACATTTTGATTTCTGTTGACCAATAATTAACCCCCGGAATCGTTACCTTACCTTTACCTAAATTCGGACATTCCTTAAATACAGGGGCGTAACTTCGGGGACATGTTCGCCCGCATGTTGCAGATATTTGGTGGCACCCACGATACCCGGAAAATCGCATCCCATCGGCCCAACCATCGGCCCATCCGTCGGCTCACAGCGATGGTCGGCGCCATCGCGATGGGTTTGGCCTGGGTAGCCATCCCAGCAGATTACGCTGCGGCCGATCCCATTTCACTCCCGCCCAGTGGCGCATATTTGCAGATCACTAAACAAGCTGGTCTGTTACAACCCGATGGAAGTTGCCAGATGGGGGTCAACCTCGACTCTGCCGGGTTCTTGTGGGCACCAGCAGGTACCGCAGTTTGTTACGTAATCACCGCAACCAACCTGGGGCCGCAAACCGCGACCGGAGTGATTATCGATGACAGCTTCTACTCCAACCAAGTCCCTGGAAACGGCCAGCCGATCCTAACTAGCGTATCCACCCCGACCTCGCCGGTTGCCGGTGGCCACCCGCTAAAATTCACCGTCAACGGGGTGGACATGTCCCAAGCTTGCGATGGTTCCGTGCAAAATGGTGATTTGCGTTGCGGTAGGTATGCCGATCCAGCAGCTCCTGGCGGCGCCGGTTGGGGCAATGCCAACGTTACGCTTCCGGTAGGCGCATCGGCAGTAATGCAAATTAGCGGCATCATCAACCCCACGATGCCACCGTCGTTCACTCGCGATGAAGCAATTGCGCAAGCTGGGGGCGGCGCTCAGTGCCCCTTCCAAGCTGCTACCAACCAAGGCAGTGCGGTATCCGGTGGCACCACCCCTGGCAGTAATTTGCCGCAGACCACTTACCCCACCAAAACCGGTGATACCTGCACCGGACAAGTCTGGGGCCAAAGCTGGTCCCCCGGCGCGTGGGTCAATAACCAAGCAACGGTTACCGCTGACAACAACACTAACGTAAGCGACAATCCTGCGACCCAGAAAAAGAACAACGTCGCCATACAATCAATTGGCGTCGGCAATCCACCAACCACCCAGACTCCTACTCCCCCGCCGCCTCCCCCCTCGGCAGATGTCCGGGTAACCAAAACTGCGCCTAGCACGGTAACCCCCGGCCAGTCCATCACCTGGAACGTCACCGCCACCAACTACGGCCCCAACAATGCCGATGGCGTAGTAGTGACCGATAACGTCCCGGCTGGGGTAACCGTCACCCAAGCCACCGGCTGTACCCCAACCAGCGGCACCGGTCCCCTGACCTTGACCTGTAACGCGGGCAGCCTGTCGGCAAACCAAACCGCCGGCCAAGCGGGCGGCGCGGCCACTTTCAGCATCGTCGCTACAGTGAGTTCCAGTTTCTCCGATAACCTGACCGGCGGCGCCACGGCGGGCACGCTGAGCAACACTGCCTCGGCCACCTCCACCACGCCCGATCCGTGTACTTCGGCCACCGCAGGTACCACAGAGTGCCCCACCGATAACAACACTGCTACCACCACCACCTCGGTGCCGATCGTGCATGACCTATCTATCCAAAAGACCGCTAACCGTTCCGTGCTGACCGCTGAGGCTGGTTTACCGGTTAACTACACCCTGAGTGTGGCGAACTCCGGTGCCTCCGCTGCCCATCAAGTAGTGGTGACTGACGTACTACCGAGCCAACTGCTCTACCAAGGATTTAGCTACACCCCCTCAACCGCAGATGTCACCTGCGACACCCCGGAGGTCGGCTCCACCGGCACCGTAACTTGCCACATCTCCAGTTTGTCCGCTGATCCACGGCATCCGGTGCTAATCACCATTAACACCACCTCATCGGACGACCTAGCCTCGGCGGGGCAACCTATCCCCAACACCGCAACTGTTGTCGGCGACGGTTTTGACCCGAACGATGCCAACCACACCAACGGCCAGGCCTGTAGCTCGGCAGCTAACGCCCCCTGCCAGCCGGGGCAGAGCCCAACCAACAACAACTCGGCTACCTGGACCCTCAGCGGCAGTCCCGTGGCTGATGGCTATGTCAATAAAACTATGGCAGGCGGCGCCGGCACCCCAACCGACCCTACTACCGCCAACGCTGGCGAGCCCAGCACCATCACTTTCGATGTGGGCGTTACCGCCGGTACTGATGGGGTTTACGTCATCCAACCGCTGGTAACCGACCAACTCCCGGCAGGCGTCTCGATTGGAAATCCGGTCGGCGCCACCATCACCACTACCACTTCCGCCAACGGCACCAATTACAGCTTGGAAGGTGGCGACTGCACCACCGACCCCACCACCATACTTAAGCCCGAACAATTAGCTAATTCCACACTGCCCGCCGGCACCTTGTACTGCATGCTGGCCGAGAACATGCCAGAGGGCGATGAAGCCCAAATCACTGTGCCGATTAAGTTTGACAGCAATGTCACGGACGGCTCTACCATCGTTAATACCGCGATGGTGCAAAACACCTCGGATCGCTTCATCCCTGGTCAGTTGAACCACGGCGTCGAAACTGACCAGAACCAGCAGAACAATACTTCCACGGTTTACACCACCGTATCTGCCACCACCTCCCTTGTTGGTTCGCTTGCAGTATCCAATGCCCATAGCCCTGGGGTGGACTGCAATGGCAACCCGACCGATCCGACCTACACTGGCCCCGGTTCCACCAAGCAGATTAGCGTTAACATCCAAAACACTGGTACCGCTGATGCCGCCAACCCCGGGTTCACCATTCAACGTACTACCGGTGGCCTGGCCGATGTTTCCCAGATGCGGATTAATGGCATCCTGGCTTCCGATTTGGGGATCACCCCGCAATGCACCCTGCTAGTGGAATCCATTGTCTGCACCTTGCCGGGTTACAGCATTGAACCAGGGCAAACGCTCAACATCACTTATCCGGTAACCACCCTGGCTTCCGATAGCCCCGGTAGTTACCCCGATACCCTGACGGTGGTATCGTCCACTACCCCCACCAGCAGCGTTACTTACCAAAATGCCACCTCACCTATCGTGATTGGCCAGCCGGTTACCAACATGTGCCTCACCAAGACCCCCGCGATGACCACCACCAACCCTGGTGATGGCGATCAAGGTTACGCGGCTGGCAGCAACTTCTCCTACGCGCTAAACATCGCACCGCCTACCGGTGGGGTTTCGGCTGCGGCCAATAACGTGACCGTGACTGACTTGCTGCCCGTTGGTCTAGTTCCGATCTCGGCCGGTGGTGGCTCAGGGGCTAGCTGCGCCATCGGTACCCCGGTGACTGGCACCACCACCGATGCCAATGGCAATACCGCTACTGGCCCACAGTACCCAATCACTTGTACTTTCAGCACCCCGATCAGTGGCAACGCGGTGGCACCTAACGAACGTCCCGGCGCCACCATCAACATCTTCGGTTCGGTTGACCCCGAAGCGGTAAACATGTACTACACCAGCAACATTGCCAATGGCACTAACTGGGCTGAGCGCGTGCCCAACGTTGGTAACTTGACCTACACTGCCCCGAACAAGCTGGTTAGCGCAGGTGCTTACTGCGCAACCGCCGATGCAGGTGCGGTTGGCCAAAACGGCAATGGCGTGCAGTACCAATGCACCACTACCGATACGGATAGCTCGTACCGCTGGCGCCGGGTCACCGGCAGCCCCATCGGCCCAATCCTGTCCGCGCCACCGGCAACTACTTATGTTGACCTGTACCAGCCTGTGCCCGACCTGTCCATCACCAAGACCCCAGACCAACAGTTCGCCGACCCTGGCGCGGCTCTGACTTGGACTTTGACGGTTACCAACAAGGGTCCGGGCACCGCGCAGAACGTGGTGATCGCTGACACAATGAACGATGGCGCCCAGGCCACCATTACCGGCGCTTCGATCGCATCGTCCAGTGGCGCTACCGGAGTTTCCTGCCCCAGCGGCACGGTACCTTGCACCGCTGGTTCGCTGGCTGCAGGTGGTTCGGTAGTAGTTACGGTTACCGGCACGATGAACTCTGGCATCGGCGGTGGTGTGGTTAGCACCAACACGGCTTCGGTCAAGTCCGATTCGCCCGATGGCAACCCGGCTGACAACACTGCGGCTGCTAACTCAATCTCGTTGCCGGTTGCCGATTTGTACTCCAATAAGACTGCTCCGGCTACGGCGAACCCTGGCGGCAACATCACTTGGTTGGTCACTGCTGGCAACTACGGCCCCGGTACTGTGCCCGATGCCGTGGTGGCTGACGCAATCCCAGCGGGCGTAACCGTCACGTCGGCCACTTGGCCACTGGCTGATGGCACTACCGCATCGTGCGCTACCTTGCCGCTGACTGGCCCTGGGACCCTGACCTGCTCGGTTGGAACCCTGGCTGCTAACTCCAGCGTCAACATCACCGTCAGCGGCACGATTGCCAACACTTTCACCGGCAAGTTGACCAACAATGCCAACGCTTACTCCCCCACCATCCCCGATATGCCATCGGGCACTTCCAACACCTCCAGTGCGAATACGCAGGTTGATGCCACCGCGCACTTGTGGGTGAAGAAGAGCGGTCCGGACAGCGGCAACGTGGTGGCTGGGCAGGAAATCCAGTGGGTTTTGATTGCGGGTAACGATGGCCCGTCCACCGTGTCCGACGCGGTCATCACTGACAACATCCCGGCCGGGGTTACCGTCAGTTCGGCCCCTGGCTGCACGCCCGCTTCGGGGGTTGGGCCGTTGACCCTCACCTGCTCGGTCCCGACCTTGGCTGCCGGTGATACCACTAAGGCATCGCCGATCACTATTACTGCCACGGTTGACCCTGGATACACGGGTTCGCTGCATAACACTGCTTCGATTAAGTCGCCGACGGTGACCGATCCTGGTAAAGGCCCAGGCGGCGGCTCCTCTGACACCGATGTTGCAGCACAAACCGACATTTGGATTTCCAAGACTGCTTCTCCTGGACCAATACTTGCTGGCAACCAGATTGAGTGGAATATCGTTGCCGGTAACCGCGGTCCCTCAACCGCGAAGAGTGTCGTAGTTACTGAAAATATCCCGGTTGGGGTAAACGTGATCTCGGCACCAGGCTGCAACCCAGCATCGGGCGCTGGCGCGTTCATAATGACGTGCGGTCCGGTTGACATTGCGCCGAATACTTCTGTTCCATTTAAGGTTACTGCCGTAGTTGATCGCACTTATAGCGGCACGTTAAGCAACAGTGCGTCAGTTAATTCGCCTTCCCCATCAGTTCCCACTCCGAGTGGGCCCAAGACCACCCCTCCGGTTGATACTACGATCAACCCGATCACAGATCTGGGTATCGGTAAAACTGCCTCTGATACCGCTCCCGAAAACGGAGTAATTGAATACGCAATTACGGTTACCAATTACGGTCCTACCGATGTCACTGATGCCACAGTCGCCGACTCGCTTCCGGCTGGGGTTGATCCGAGCTCGGTTGCCATAACCAGCGCACCTGCTGGTTGCGATCCATTCAGTTCCTGCGTGTTCCCCTTAAATGTGGGAGCTAGCGAGACGATTAGGTTCACAGTTAACGTTGACGGCGCTGTTGCAGGCGACCACGTTGGGCCAAATACTGCATCCGTGTCATCAAGTGTGGCTGAACCTGACATGTCGAACAATACAGCATATGCAAATACCACCTTGATCGAAACTGCCGTAGCGCCTCCGATGCCTGCGCCAGTTACCCCGGTGTCGCCTTCGGTCGTACCTCCTATCGCGATTGCGCCGAGCATGCCGCCTACTGCACCGACGCCCCCGGCACCTCCGCTGCTACCCGGCTCTCCTGGATTGATTCCCCCTGTGACCGCTCCGCCAGTTATTCCAACTACTCCGAGCGTCCCTGAGTTGCCTTGGATTCCGGCCCCGGCCGTGCCAAGCATTCCGGGCCGGTCGCTGCCCGCCGCGTCACCGTCAGATACTGGCCCGGTTCGTAACCCGAAGAGCGGTATCCACCTGGTAAGTCGGCATCGTCCCTTCAATGGCCAGCTGACCGCCACTGGTGTGGAAGCCACTCGCGGTTGGATAATCGGTACCATTGCCGCCGTAGTTGGTGGTGCGGTGCTCACCTTGACCGGCCTGCGCCGCAAAGGCAGTGCCAGCCGCTAGGGTCACCACCTGCCGACTCGCTAGCTAGCAAAAGGAATCCCGCCGGACCAAAACCCGGCGGGATTCTTTAGTTCACTACTACCTAAAAATACCGTTAATGGAAAACTTCCCGGCGAATTGCGTTTAAAGTCGAAGCAGGTTCCAGTAACAGACCTTCTAAGTCCATTTCTGTGACCAACTTCTTTAGGCCACCCTCATCGAGACCTAGCTGTGCGCAAGCGAGTTCTATGTCATTAAAATCTTTTAGCCTCGTAAACCCTAGAGTTGGATTGTCCAAGTAGTTTAATAAAGTCGTATCTATCGCGATAATTTTCATCCGTAACACCGATAAAGTGTCGGCGGCATAAATGGTAATGTGCTTCAGTCCGGGCAGATTTCGTATTACAAAACTAAGCGGTCCAGTGTACTGTTCCAGCTCAGAAATCGTTGATCCAGAAAGTAACAAGTCATTGTTGAGCCAGCCTGGGCCCAATCCGAATTCACTGCCAATCCGGTCAATAATCCGCTTTACATCAATGTCAAAAGTCTCTCCAACATAGTCAACATCTGTTACGGCATTTGGGTCGGTCCGGACCGAGTTAAGCTGCAAGGCATAACCACCAACAACATAAAGCCGAATTGGACGCTGATTATCTGGCAGCAAGTTGTCCAGTGCAATGAGCGCCTTAGTGACGACATAATCACTAATTTCAGTCATATTGCAAATCGCTCTAAATGATTTTGCTTTAGTAATGAATTATAAAAATAAATGTTCTGTGGATCCTTAATTAGTTGCGCATGATTATTCATGAACCTTATAGTCAAGCCTTTGTTAAACTCGAAAAGCTTAGAAATCCAAACGTAAAAGGATCCATCATCTTTAACATTTTTTGAAAGCAAAACGAAAGTGGCAAAGTCAGCAGGAGTGGTCTTCGGGCGATCCCGTTCTGGAACGCTCATCCGAGTGCCCCCTGGAACTAACCAAGAGATTCCACATTAGAATCTTTGAGTGGGCCCTGAGGGGATCGAACCCCCGACATCCACGGTGTAAACGTGGCGCTCTACCAGCTGAGCTAAAGGCCCATTCGGAACGCAATTCCGAACCGACGCCCTTTTCAGGGCGTGGACAAGCATACTACAAATCTCGCCCACGCCAAATGGGCGGCGGCAGATGCTACTAAGCAGCGTCTTGGTTAGTCTCTACGACTTCGGCGATAGCGGCCAGTGCCTCTTCCGGATTGTCACCCTCGGCAGTCAGCAGAATCTCATCACCACACTTTGCGCCTAACGCCATAACGCCCAGCACCGAAGCCGCATTAGCAGGCTTGCCGTCGCCCTTCTGCGCAGTGACCTTGCAGCCACAGCTCTTAGCAGCTTGGACGAATAAGGCAGCCGGGCGGGCATGTAAGCCCGATGTGGAAGCAACGGTAACGGTACGAGTTGCGATTGCCATGAGATGTTCTCCGTTCGAAATAAAATGGTTAATACAAGTTACGGGGTAGTGAATAAAACAGCCCCGGCCGCGATGGGCCCTTGGGCGGAAAGTTCAGCACCGGGATGGATGTTTGCTGGCTCAAATTCCGCAGTAGCTACCACGGGGGTAATCGGATTCAAACCCTTCGCCACGATAGCGGGTACGTCATACTTGACAATCGGCTGCCCGGCGGTGACTGCATCACCAACTTTGGCCAGCACTGTGAAACCTTCGCCTTTGAGGTTAACCGTGTCAATGCCCAAGTGAACCAGCACGCCAAAATCATCGGCACCGGCAATAGCGAAAGCGTGCGGATGCAGTTGCACAATCGTGCCAGATATTGGGGCAACCGCAGTGATCACCTGCTGCGGTGGCTCAATGGCAGCACCACAACCGACCATGCCTTGCGAAAAAACCGGGTCTGGCACCGACGCCAAGGCAACTGCGCGGCCAGGGATGGGAGCGATTACCGTTTTAGAAGCCATAACTCTTAACCATAAAAGACGGCTCGCATTTCTGCGACCGCGCCGCGAGGGGTGTGCGCAGAATGACGCGTCGCGGGCACTTAGCGCTCACGATGCAAGACCTTTACCGTGACTCGCCGAGCGAGATAATGCTGTGACCTTAATCACCTAGATAAATTGTGACCATGACAGCTATTACTAGCAATGGCGCAGTCGAAGGCCCCATCGTCGAGAAGAAGAAAAACAGCGCTCTCTCGGGCGGGTTCGGCGTGCTGCAACGCCTAGGTAAATCCCTGATGCTGCCGATCGCGGTACTACCCGCCGCCGGTCTGCTGCTCCGTTTAGGTCAAGATGACTTGTTGGGCCGCATCCAGGCCCCCATCATCGGGCCGTTCTTCCACGCGATGAGTGCCGCTGGTGGCGCGCTCTTCGACAATCTGCCACTGCTGTTCGCCGTGGGTGTGGCGATCGGTTTCGCCAAGAAGGCCGATGCCTCCACCGCAATGGCCGCCGTAGTTGGCTACCTGATCATGACCAACGTGTTCAACACGATGTCTCCGGTGATCTTGGGCGAAGGTGGCGGGTCTATCAACTTCGGCGTATTCGCCGGTTTGCTCACCGGTATCATTTCCGCGTTACTCTTTGACCGCTATCACAACAAGAAACTTCACCCCTACCTCGGGTTCTTTGGCGGGCGCCGGTTCGTGCCGATCGTGGTGGCGTTGGCCTCGTTGTTCCTCGGGTTCTTGCTCTCTTATATCTATCCGCTGTTTGACCGGCTGCTCCAAGCACTCGGTAACGGCATCACACACCTCGGGCCAGTCGGTGCGTTTATCTACGGTTTCGTTAACCGCATGTTGATCCCGCTAGGTTTGCACCATATCGTTAACAGCTACATCTGGTTCGGCTATGGAGATTACACCACGGCTGCGGGCAACGTAGTTACCGGCGAATTGACTCGGTTCGCCCAGGGCGACCCGACTGCTGGCATCTTCACCTCGGGCTTCTACCCAATTTTGATGTTCGGCCTACCCGCCGCCGCTTTGGCAATGATTCACATGGCAAACAAGAAGCACCGACACATCGCTATCGGTATCTTGGCTGCCGCTGCTTTCACCGCCTTCTTGACCGGCGTTACCGAGCCGCTGGAATTCGCATTTATGTTCGTGGCTTTCCCGCTGTATGTAATCCACGCGATCTTGACCGGCCTTTCGCTGGCAATCGCGTACATTTTGCGGATTCACTTGGGCTTCAGCTTCTCGGCCGGCCTAATTGACTTGTTGCTGTATGGCACTGCTCCGGCTGCTAGCAACATCCCGCTGTTAATCATCCAAGGTCTGATTTTCGCTGCGCTGTACTATTTCTTGTTCCGTTTCGCGATCAAGAAGTGGAACTTGCGGACTCCGGGTCGTGACATTGACGATGACGAATTTACCGCCGTTGAAGATGCCACCCAGCCTGCGGTTGCCTACGCTGGCGGCGTGGCTCCGGCTGCTCGGGTTACCGAGTATGTAGTTCCGGCTGCTGCCACCACGGTGGCTACCGCTGCGGTAGTCAGCAATCCAGATAGCGAGGCTGAGAAGGTCATTGCGGCGTTCGGTGGCCGGGATAACTTGGTCAACGTTGACGCCTGCATCACTCGCCTTCGCATGGAGGTTAAGGACCCGGCTCTGGTTGACCGCAACGGCCTCAAGCGCCTGGGCGCCGCTGGTGTAATTGACGTCGGCAACAACGTCCAAGCGGTATTTGGGCCACACGCCGAAATCCTGAAGGGTGAAATCCTCGACGTACTGTAACGGAATTTCGTTTATCCGTGGTTCGGCAGAGTTACACCAGACGAAACTCTTGTCGAAATCTACGGTAAAGCGAATACTTAACACATGATGCAAATCGGGACCGGGTCGGACTTAGCTGTCCGGCGCGGTCCCATTGCTTTATGGGCCGATGCCGGTTGGCAGCGGGTGCGCCTAGCAGTTGGACCGGTGTTACAAGCTTGTGTCGCGGCTGCTATCGCATACAACATCGGCATCTATGTTTTCGGGCATCAAACTCCCTTCTTTGCCGCGATCGCTGCCTGGATGTGTTTGGGTTGGAGTTTTGAACGCGACATCCGGCGGGTAGCTGAAATCGCGATCGGCGTAACTTTAGGGGTCACGTTTGGCGACATCGTGGTGGCGACCATCGGTAGCGGTTGGTGGCAACTTTCCACCGTCTTATTTTTCGCCGCGCTGTCAGCTCGTTTTGTGGATAGTGGCGGCCTGTTAGCTACCCAAGCTGGCGCCCAGGCCATCGTGATTGCCGGGTTACCGAATATTGTGGGCGGACCTTACGGACGGGCTATAGATGCAGCGGTAGGCGGTCTAGTGGCGTTGCTATTCACCATTTTGACCCCCTACCGGCCAGGGAAAACGACCCGGAAAAACTCGGCGGCGGCAGCCTCGGCGCTGTCAACTACGGCCGCCATGTTGGTATCCGGATTACGCACCCGAGATTCCAGCACGATGGAAACCGCCCTCGCGACCGCCCGCGAATCCGAACCGCTACTCAACAACGCGGTCAGTCGCTCGCGGGTCGCCCGTCGGCAAATCCACTGGACCATAAACCGTAAACACGAGCAGTTATGGGCAGACATTGAACAACGCGATTTAATGTTGGAACGCACGATGCGGTCGTTACGGGTTTTAGCTCGCCGATTGAGATTCGATGTCGTAGAAGGCCAAACGGGGATGCCTCCGGTATCTGATTCCGAACGTAACTGGCTCTCCGACCTGCTGGCTCGTTACAGTTCCGCCTGCTCCTCGTTTGCCGAGGCTATCCGCACTGGAGCGCCGCTGGACCACGCCCGGACTGAGCTGGCCGCCATCGCCCACGATCTCGGAACTCACACTTCGACTGACCCGGCAATCACTACGGGAGCTGCGGTGTTCCGCGCCGTCATCGTGGATACTCTCCAGGCAGCGGGGGCTACCCCTGCCGAAGCTAACGCCTCTCTTTTTTAGAGAGCTTGCTTCCAGCTGCATCGGGCATTTTCAAAAGTTATGTATGACTCTAGGACGGTTGCCTGTTAGAAACACCTTAAAAGCATACACAACTTCAGCGGCAGGCATTTGTCTGTTTTGTCACAGTAACGGTTTGGGCCTAACGGGCGGTTCAACTCGGTGCCGAGACAGAGCCAAGTAGGGTTTAACTAACCAACCCAACCGCCCACAACCAGCGAAGAAGCGCAGACTCTTGTCATTCCAACTGGCCAACACGCCGTTATCCAAACTCGAACTCCCGGACGCCCAGTGGGCCCACGATCTACTGCCCACGTTATCCGAACGCCTAGTTGACCGAGTTCAAGCCGGGCGGCAACGAGTTCGGCTAGCTGCAGGCCCAATTCTGCAAGCCGGAGCAGCCGCCGGCACGGCATACCTGGTTGGACTTTACATCTTTGGCCATTCCCGCCCATTCTTCGCTGCACTCGCCGCCTGGGTTTGCTTGGGCTGGAGTTTTGAGCGGGAATTGCGCCGAGTTGCGGAAATCGCGGTGGGCGTGACCATCGGCGTCACGGTCGGCGACTTGGTAGTTAAGCAAATCGGTACCGGTTGGTGGCAGTTATCTTCCATCTTGGTGGTTTCCACCATTTTGGCGAGGTTTGTGGATAGCGGAAAACTGCTGACCACCCAAGCTGGTTCCCAAGCCATCATCATTACTGGCTTGGCTGGCGATGTTTCCGGCGGCCCTTATGGCCGGGCATTGGATGCGGCAATCGGCGGCGCCGTGGCCTTGATGTTCGTCATCCTGACCCCATATCAGCCTGCTAAAGCTGCCCGGAAAAAAACTGCCCAGGCGATCCAAACCCTCTCTTCGACCGCTTCATTGATGGCATCGGGCCTCCGCAAGGGTTACAACCCAGACACGCTGGAAGGGGCGCTGAAAACTGCCCGCAACTCGGAATCGCTGCTCAACTCAGTAATTGACCAGGCTACCGGGGTGCGCAAGCAAATCCACTGGACCGTCAACCGCAAGTACGAAAAGCAATGGGCGGAGTTTGAGTACCGCGACCGAATGTTGAACCAGGCCATGCGCTCGCTCCAAGTGCTAGCCCGCCGGATGCGCTTCGACGCCGCCTATGCCACCGAAGAGCAAAGCACCTGGTTTGCCGACATCTTGGGCCGTTACAGTAACGCTTGCTTGGCCTTTGCCCAAGACGTGAAGACTGGCCACTCGCTCGACCATGATCGGGCGGAATTCACCTCGGTAGCCAACGCGCTAATCTCCTACCCGATCACCAACCCGGTGGTCGCTACCGGAGCTGCCCTGTTCCGCGCCGTCATCGTGGATACTCTAAAAGCTGCCGGGGCTTCTCAAGCCGAAGCAGATGCCGCGCTGGGCGTTTACCCTGGCTCCCCTTCCGCCGCAATCGCCGAAGAAGAGCTAGTAATCGCTTCGTGAGCGAAGCTATCAGGCGCCCGTGAGCGAATAGCAAACCTGCTTAGAATCTGCGCGAAAACCGCCTATTTGCGGCCTCTATTTGACAGCGCAGTCGCGGACCAATCGGTCGCTAAATCAAAGGTATTGGTGGCGTGCAAGCCGGTGAGGTTGGCCGCTTCCCCGATGTCGGACTGCCCCACAAAACCGGGACGGCCAGCTTTCGGCGTAAACAGCCAAATCGCCCCGCCATCTTCCAGCATGTTCATGGAGTCAACCAGCATGTCGCCCAAGTCGCCATCGTCGGCTCGCCACCAAATGACCACGGCATCGGCCACATCGCCATAGTCCTCATCGGCCAACTCGGCACCAGTCACCGACTCGATATCGGCGCGCACTTCATCGTCCACGTCATCGTCCCAGCCAAACTCTTGGACCACCTGACCGGGTGAAAATTCGAGCCTCTTTACTGCAGTAGGGGTTCCCACGGGCAGAATTTTAGCGAGGCTCGCGGGCCAATGCGCGGCAGTCGGCGGGAAACGTACCTGCTAGGGGCCGTTTGGCTTACTCACGATGACGCCGCTACCGCCCCAGGTGACGTGGTAGGGGTCACATCTGGTATTGTCGCTCTGGGCATATTGTGCGCGCTCACCCGCTGCCAGCACGCCCGATGACATTTTAAAAACTGTTACGAAAGAGGCCAGCCAGGTGTCAACGCCCGATGCACACGGACCGCTAATTAACGGACTGCTCAGCGCGGTTCCGGATATCGACCCCAACGAGACCGGCGAGTGGGTCGAGTCTTTCGATGGCTTGGTTGATGATAAGGGCGGCCCCCGTGCTCGCTACATCATGCTCAACCTGTTGCGTCGGGCCCGTGAGCGGAACGTCTCAATCCCGGCTGACTTTGCTACGCCTTATGTCAACACCATCGGTGTACACGAAGAGCCCTATTTCCCTGGTGATGAGAATGCTGAGCGGTTGATCCGGCGGTTGATCCGGTGGAACGCAGCCGTGATGGTGACCCGGGCACAGCGCCCTGGCGTCGGGGTTGGTGGCCACATTTCATCGTACGCTTCGCTTGCCACGCTGTACGAAGTAGGTCTCAACCACTTCTTCCGCGGTAAGGATCACCCCGGCGGCGGCGACCAGATTTTCTGGCAGGGCCACAGCTCCCCCGGCAACTACGCGCGCGGCTACCTGGAAGGCCGCCTGACCGAGAAAGATTTGGACGCTTTCCGTCAGGAACGCTCGCGTGATGGTCTGCCCAGCTATCCGCACCCACGCAACATGCCCGAGTTCTGGGAATTCCCCACCGTTTCGCTGGGCCTAGGCCCGATCGGGGCAATCTACCAGGCTTGGATCAACAAGTACCTGCACAACCGGGGCATCAAAGATACTTCCCAGCAGGACGTTTGGTGCTTTGTGGGCGATGGTGAGACCGATGAGGTCGAGACTCGTGGCGCCATCCAATGGGCCTCATACCAGCAGCTTGACAACCTAACTTTTGTGATCAACTGTAACCTGCAGCGCCTGGACGGCCCGGTGCGTGGTGACGGCAAGATCATCCAAGAGCTGGAAGCTCAGTTCAAAGGTGCTGGTTGGAACGTAATCAAGGTGATTTGGGGCCGCGAATGGGATGCCCTGCTAAACGCCGATAAAGACCGGGCGCTGGTTCACTTGATGAACGACACTCTGGACGGCGACTATCAGACTTTCCGCGCGGAATCCGGCGCGTACATCCGCGATAACTTCTTCGGTCGCGACCCGCGCACAGCCAAGTTGGTATCGGGCATGACCGACGATGACATCTGGAACCTCAAGCGTGGTGGCCACGATTACCGCAAGGTTTACGCGGCTTATGCTGCGGCCCGGGCGCACACTGGCGCCCCCACCGTGATCCTGGCCCAGACGGTTAAAGGCTGGAACTTGGGTGAAGGCTTCATGGCCCGTAACGCCACCCACCAGATGAAGAAGCTCAACTCGGATCAGCTCAAAGAGCTACGCGATCGGTTGAACCTGCCCATCTCGGATGACCAGTTGGAAGACCCGTACAACGCGCCGTACTACCACCCTGGCCCGGACGATGAGCGGATTAAGTATCTGCATCAACTGCGCTCACAACTCGGTGGTTACTTGCCGGAGCGGCGCCACGCATTCACCCCGCTAACGATGCCGTCGGACAAGCCATTTGCGGGCTTAGCAGCCGGTTCTTCGCGCCCGTTCGCCACCACTATGGCGGTAGTTCGACTGATCAAGGACTTGATGAAAGAGCCGAACTTCGGCAACCGCATCGTGCCGATCGTGCCCGATGAGGCCCGGACTTTCGGTATGGAATCGCTATTCCCGACGGCCAAGATATTCAACACGCTCGGTATGCAATACACCGCTGTGGACTCGGCCTCGTTGATGAAGTATGTGGAGGCTACCGACGGCCAGATGCTGCACACCGGTATCACCGAAGCCGGTTCGGTCGCAGCGTTCAACGCGGCCGGCTCCTCGTATGCCACGCATCATGAAGCGCTGATTCCGTTCTACATCTTCTACTCGATGTTCGGCTTCCAGCGGGTGGGCGACAGCTTCTGGCAAGCCGCTGACCAGTTGGTACGCGGTTTCATCATCGGAGCTACTGCGGGCCGCACCACGCTAACCGGTGAAGGCTTGCAGCACGCCGATGGTCAGTCCCCCATCTTGGCCGCACCTAACCGCGCCGTAATCACCTACGACCCGGCCTACGCCTACGAAATCCGGCACATCATCCGCGATGGGATCAACCGGATGTACGGCGCTACCTCGGCTGACGATGACGTGGTAGATGCGCAAGGCCGCAGCCGGGACGTAATGTACTACATCACGGTTTACAACGAGCCAGTGCCGCAGCCTGCCGAGCCGGCCGATGTTGACGTTGACGGGATTTTGCACGGCATTCACCGCGTCTCGGTGGGTTCCGGTAACGGCCCGAAAGCGCAACTGCTGGCATCGGGCGTTGGGGTGCCGTGGGCGATCGAAGCCCAGCAACTGCTAGAAAAAGATTGGGGCGTATCCGCCGACGTTTGGTCGGTCACCTCTTGGGGTGAACTGCGCCGCGATGCCCTGGCTGCCGATGACGAGGCGATGATGAACCCCGAGGCCGAGCCGCGCACTCCCTATGTGACCGCCAAGCTGAGTGGGGCCGCCGGGCCGTTCATCGCCACCTCGGATTACGATCACCTCATCCCCGATCAGATCCGCAAGTGGGTTCCGGGCGATTACGAGGTGCTCGGCGCGGACGGTTTCGGCTTCTCCGACACCCGCCCAGCCGCTCGCCGGTTCTTCAAGATTGATGGGCCATCCGTGGTAGTTAAGACCTTAGAAATCTTGGCGCGTCGCGGCGAAGTGGACCGCTCGCTGGTTCGGGCTGCGTTGGATAAGTATCGCCTGTGGGATGTGAACGCCGGGGCTTCCGGTAACGATGGCGAATAAAACCGCCGCTCACTCCGCGTGGCTCATGCTCTACCTGGCAACCCTTCCGCGCTGAACGGCTTTACAGTTGATTGTGGTGGTTTGCCCTGGTCAGGGTTCCCAACGTTCAGACATAACCGATACTGCGGTAGTCCAGCCGCTAATCGTTTCTACCTCGCTACGCAGTTACCGAGGCGGCGCCGATTTAGTGGCTGGACATTCCGTGGGCATGTTGACCGCATTTGCCATCGCTGGGGCCTTCGATTTTGAGTCGGCGATCCAATTGGCCACTATCCGAGGCAGGCTATTCTCCGAGGTAACTTCTCCCCCACATCCGCCTGGGGGAATGAGCGCATTAATTGGCAAGAATGTGTTAGCGCAATTTGAAGCATTACATTCTGGATTACAAGTAGCGGTAGTAAACAGCGATTCACAAATTGTGGTGGCGGGGCCATTGGCCGCACTAGCTAACTTAGCTGCGATAGTTCCGCGCGGAGTGCGGGTCAACCAGTTGGCCGTCAGCGGAGCATTTCATACCGAAGCCATGCAAGGTGCAGTAGCGGGATTGGCCGAAGCCTTAACTAAAACTAAAATAAAAGATCCGACCATTCCGGTTATCTCGGACTTGACCGGAGAATTGTTTACCGGTGGCGAGCATGGCTGCGGAGCGGCCTCCGATATTGTGTCGCATCTAATCGCTCAAATCACTAATCCAGTACGTTGGGATTTAGTTAGTGTGCAAATCAAGAGTCAAATCTCATCTGGAGATGAAATATTTGAAGCCGCCCCGTCAGGAACTCTCAGCGGGTTGCTAAAGCGGGAGTTAGACTCGGAACATGTCGAACTTAAATCGCTCTAACGGGATTGATTACCAAGCTGTTGAGCCAGAATTGCACCCCCAGCGCTGGTTGTGGTGGTTATTGGGCGCAGCTATTTTAGTCGGTGCCATCTTGGGCATTGTGCATGCCTGTGCGCTCGGACCAGAACGGCTTGATGAGGCCACCCCTGAGGTTACCACTCCACATGCCCAAACTGTGCTGCAGTGTGGCGATCACGAAGTGCAATTCACCTTAGACAATGACACTTTACACTCAACTATCGGGGGCGAAAGCTTCACCTTGCCGAACGTAGTTTCGGCCGATGGCTCCAAATATAGCGATGGTCACACCGCGCTTTGGGAGTCGCACGGAGTTTGGTCGCTGATCCGAAATGAAGGCGCTGCCGACGAAGAAGTAATTGAGTGTGTTGCCAGCTAGTGTTGCCACGCTCCACCAGCCACGCCCTAAGGTAGTTTTAGGGCGTGGCTGTTTCGTTAGATGAAGTATTAGCTGGTTTGGCTGAAATAATTGCCGAAGAGGTAACCGTGGATGCCGCCTCGGTCAACTCCGCGCAGACCTTGGTTGGCGACTTGGACATTGACTCGCTTTCGCGCCTCACCATTGCGACCCAGGCTGAAGACCAGTTCAACGTAAGTATCCCTGACGAGGAGATCAACAAGTTTGTCACAGTTGGCGACCTTGCTAATTTCATCGCTGATGCTCAATGAGCGCCGATGCGCAATGAGGTAGTAATCACCGGCCTCGGCGCCACCACGCCGCTCGGTGGTAATGTGGCTTCGACCTGGGAAGCGGTGCTGGCCGGGCGTTCCGGTGTTTCCCGGCTACCGTTCGATTGGCCAGCCGACTTGCCCGTTAAGATCGGGGCGGTCGCTGCGGTTGACCCGGCTACACTGCTCACTGCGGCTGAGCTTAATCACCATGACCGTTCCGCCCAATTCGCGCTGATTGCAGCCCGGGAAGCCTGGCAGGATGCGGGTCTCCTTATTGGGTCATTCTGCGCAAGGCCGCAGGCCGCCAATAACCCGTCATTCTGCGCAAGGCCGCAGGCCGCCGACGCAGAATCTTGCGACCCAACCCGATTAGCCGTCAGTATTTCATCATCGCTAGGCGGCATCCAAACTACGCTAGCCGCCGCTGACACCTTGCGCGAACGCGGCCCTAGGCGCTTATCCCCATTAACCATCCCGATGCTAATGCCGAACTCGGCCGCTGCCGCCGTGGAGTTAGACCTCGGCGCGGAGGCTGGCGCTTATGCCCCTACCTCGGCCTGTGCTTCTGGGGCCGAGGCGATCGCTTATGGGTTTGACTTGATCAGGGCGGGCCGCGCCGACGTAGTGGTAGCTGGCGGCACGGAAGCGCCGTTACATCCAATGGTAGTTGCCGCGTTTGCCGCAGCTCGGACCTTATCAGCTCGGAACGATGCGCCCACGGTCGCCTCTCGCCCATTTGACCTAAACCGAGACGGTTTTGTGATGGGTGAAGGTGCAGCAGTTTTGATTTTGGAGTCTGAAACCCACGCACTAGCTCGGGGTGCCCAAGTGTACGCCCGCCTGGCTGGGACCGGAATCACCTCTGATGCTTACCATGTCACCGCCCCGTCACCAGATGGGCGGGGTCAGATCAAGGCGATGCGGTTGGCGTTATCGTCCGCCAGCGCGCAGCCCGATGACATCGTTCATCTAAACCCCCATGCCACCGCGACCAAGTTGGGCGATGCCATTGAGGCTGCTGCCATTAGGTCCGTGCTCGGCGAGGCGGCAAATTCGGTTATCGTATCGGCCACAAAGTCCATGACGGCTCACTTGCTGGGGGCGGCCGGGGCGTTGGAAGCGATATTGGCCGTATTGGCACTGCGGCATCGTACCGCTCCCCCAACCATAAATTTGGTTGACTTTGACCCCGCTATCACAATCCCGATTAACGGCCCGGAACCTGCACCATTACCCGCCGGGCCAACTTACGCGCTCAGCAACTCGTTCGGTTTCGGCGGCCACAACGTCAGCCTGGTTTTCGGTTCCACCTAACCCGCTAAAATAACCCCATGCACACCTTGGCTTTCGTGTTCTTCGCTCTCGCTCAGGCCACGTTAGCGATCATTGCGATTCGGCTCTTTCGCCGCCGGCCCACCCTCAGCGCATTGATGCTGATTTTGCCCGTTGCTGGGGTGGTTTGGGATAACACGATCATGGCCTTGGGAGCCACGATCGGAGATGGGCCGTTGCTGGTTGCGTTGTCTTGGCCGCGATTTATTGGACATGCGATGTTGACCCCGGCGTGGATTGTGGCTGCCATCGGGATGGTTGGCCGCACTGGCGCCAGTTGGGCCAACTCTAGATTTGCTGCTGTTGGGCAATGGGTGCTGTACGGATTTGCAGCTTTGGCAGGTGTGCTGCGTTATGTGGTGTTTTTGCAGATGTCGCCGGTTTGGGATGGTGGCATGTTTTACTACACCAACACAGGCACTTTCCCAGGGCCGCCAGTGGGATCCATTACGATGCTATTAGTAGTGCTGGCCTGCGGCTTTATCATCTGGCGTCGGACTCGCGCGCCTTGGATGCTGCTGGGAGCTTTATTTATGCTGGCTACCCAAGTTGTGCCGCGTGAAGTTGTGGGCTTCCTGGTTACTAATTCCGGCGAAGTGATTATGGCCGCTTCCTTAGTCGCCACCGAAGCGGTGCTGCAACGCCGGAAATCTACCGAATGTTACTGTTCAACTAGTACCAACAGTTGGCAACCGGCGATGGCATCGTGCCGCTGCAGAATGGTGTAACCGCCCCACAATAGCGAGGCGCGGAAGCCATTGGAGTCTATCTCGAATACCATGTGCTCGATATCGTGCCCCAGTACCGGGATGCGTGCCCCGATTACCTGCACCGGGGCACCCTGGTAGAGCGCGAATTCGGGAAAAATGGATTGATCGGCGAACACAAAACCTGGTGGTATCTCAACGCTATCGCGTTGCAAGGTGCCACTAAAGTAATAGTTGTAGAGGCCGTCCTCCCCCACGCGCGCCAAGGTGATTCCAGGCAGATCCGGTAACTCGTGCTCTAAAAATCCCTTGCCCACCGGGCCGACCTTTCCCTCTGGAACCTCTGCTTGCAGACGTTGCCTTTTCAAACCTTTTAAATACAAAACTCAATACATTTTAGGCGACGCTACACTGCGGGCAAGTCGGCGGCGCGCGGTGATACGTTGTGACTTTCAGCAGAATGGCGTTTGCCCGGTGAGTGCCCTATGACGGGCTGCCTCCGTAGCTGTAAGTGCCGGTGCCGATGTCGGTCACCGATGCTTTTTTCTGGTGAAAGCGCGGGGCGCGCTCTAATAATGCGGTGCCTTGATACCACGGGGAGTCGGCTGGGATCGGCAAGTCAACCGTTTTGCGCTCGATGGCTGCTTGGTAGATTGCGGTGACCACCTGGAGGGTTCGGCGGCCATCCTCGCCAGTGATCGCTGGGGCGCGCCCAGTGTCCAGGGCGTCCAGTACATCTTTGATTTGGCCGGTGTGGCCTTGGTAATCCAGGTCGAGTTTGGCTGCCTTTAGGGCTTCCAACTTGGCGATGATCCCGTCATTCGATTCCGGGTACGGGAATCCGTTGGGCTGCGACTGGTTGGCCTCCACTCGCCACGGCTGAGCCACCGAGGCGTGCTCGCCATGCACCACAAAGGCTTGCTCTTCGCCGTGATGGACCACGCTGGCGGTCAGGGTTGCCAGGGTTCTGGGGTATTGCAGAATTGCGACCGACAAATCCTCAACCTCGGAGTTGTTATGCCAGGCATTAGTCATTGCGGCCGTCACCGAGTCTGGCTCGCCCAACATCCATAGCAGCAGGTCAATGTGGTGAATGGCATGATTGAGGGTGGGGCCGCCGCCCTCCGACTCCCAGGTGCCGCGCCAGACCAAGTCGTAATATGGCAGGCCACGCCACCACGCGGAATCAACTCGAACTGCAGATATCGGGCCGAGCTCGCCAGATTCGATAGTTTGTTTTACCAAATCCAAATCATCGCGGAATCGGTTTTGCGCAATGACCGATAACAACTTCCCTGACTGTTGTTCGGCCGCCAGCATGGCATCGCAAGCCTTTAACGAGGGTGCCATTGGTTTTTCTACAATTACGTTTTTGCCACTGTTCAGTAAATCAACCGTGAGATATGCATGTTCCGACGGCGGCGTACAATTTGAAATTAAATCAATGTCTTTACGCGCTAATAGCGTTTGATAATCAATTATTTCAGCATCATTAAGTTCGAACTCGGCCTTTACCGCTTCAGCATGTGCTGGGATGATGTCGTGCAAAGCTACAATTTTGCACTGTTCCGGGAACTGCAAATACGCCTTAACATGGCTGCGCGAGATGTTACCGGTACCCACAATCGCAACATTAATCACCTGGCCGATTTTAGCCTCAGTCATAAAAAACACAAAGCCAAATTGCTGCTGGGTGAGTAGAAGTGAATGTCACCCGATGCCGTTGAAAACGTTCGATAATCAAAGTATCACCAGGTTTCAATGCGACAGTTTCCCCATTGTCATATTCAATAACCGCATTACCCGTTAAGAGCGCCACAAATTCATGCTGAGCCTGGTTATACCAATCCGAGGTTTGCCCGGTGCTAACAATCCGTTCAATGCGCACCCCGCTCGCATTGGAATCAACAATCCGATCAATTACCTCCGCCGCGCCAGGTAAATCCGTTATCTCAAATAAGTTCATAACAACCTGACCCTAAATCCTGATTCATCAAGTAACTACACTATTCCCGGTCTGAAGCGGTAAAACCAAAGCTGGAGTGATATCAGTGTGGATGAAGTCTTGACCCACAAATAACAACGGTTCATCGTTGGCGTACGCGAGCGCATAGGAAAAACAATCGCCCAGATTTAGTGCAGCGGGATGCCCGCTTGGCCGCCCATAATCCCGATATGCCCGCCCTGCGATATCTGCATGTTCCACCGAGAAAGGCTCGATCGTTATCTCATAAGCATGAAGTAGCCGCTCAGTTCGGTTTGTCAGGGTTACCTCACCCTTGTGGCTCAACACCGCTTGAAGTTCCACCAGAGTTGGAGCCGCCATTTTTGGGTTCTTGGCTTCAATTAGCGCGTTAGATAACGCTTCGGCATTTGGTTCTCTCAGCACTATCGCCATAATGGCGGAAGTATCAACGATCATCGTGGCAGGCCGGCAAGGTCATAAAGCTCAGCGTCAACTCGATCCCGGAAACCTGGATCAACTTCGACTTCTGCCCATATCTGAGTCAATATGAAATCTACTTTATCTCGCTTGGATTCGGTTTCGTTACCGGCTGGAGCTGGACTGTCCAGCTCATTCAAATAACGGCCTACGGCATCTTCGACTGCGCTAGTCATCCCCTGATTGGTGCGCGCCGCTAACTCGCGTACCAATTTGATGGCGCGTTCATTCTTAATATTCAATCCCACATTGATAATCTACCATGTTCTACCCATTTTTACACCAGGGTCGAAATTTACCAGGAGCGGGAGTTTTTCTTTTTGGCATTCGCCTCGGCCGCTAACCATTTTTGAGTTGCGCTAGTGGGCGAGTTGAGTTTTCCCGACTGCCCCACTGGTTGCCCGGCTGGCTGCCCGATGTTGCCTCGGCCCACTGATTCAACGCTGGTCGGGCGCCAAAGGTGGGTTATTGCCAAGGCCAGCGCGTCAGCAGCATCGGCCGGGGTGGGCGCCTCGGCCAAATGCAGGATGCGTTGCACCATGAACTGCACCTGGGGCTTATCAGCGCGCCCGCTGCCAGTCACGGCCGCCTTGATTTCCGAGGGAGTGTGCCAGGCCACCGGAATACCGCGCCGAGCTGCGGATGTAATAGCAATCCCGGCGGCTTGCGCGGTACCCATCACGGTGGAGAGATTGTGTTGGGAGAACACCCGCTCAACCGCCATCACATCAGGCTGAAACTCATCCAACCACTGCTCAATCCCCTGCTGCACCCCCAGCAACCGTAAATCTACAGTTCTGGTCGGCTGCGTGCGGATAACCCCGGCAGCCACAAATTGGACTTTATGGCCAGACAGCGAATCAACGATGCCGACGCCGCACCGGGTCAGGCCGGGGTCAACGCCCATTACGCGCATTGGCAAAGCACGTAAGCGACGGAGTGGGGTGTGCCGCCGAGTGGTTCTAGTTCGACGTAGTCGAATTCGCTAGCGAACGGCATAGCGCACGGGCGGAGCGGATAATTAGTCGTCTTCAAGTTGAGCTGCGACTTCATCTGAGATGTCGAAGTTGGCATAGACATTCTGCACATCGTCTAGGTCTTCCAAAGCATCAATTAACCGAGTGACTTTCTTGGCAGTATCCAGGTCGGCCTGAACTAACATGTATTGATCTGGATAGAAAATAGCTTCAGCCGAGTCATAGTCAATGCCAGCATCTTGAATGGCTTTGCGCACAGCAACTAAGTCAGTTGGTTCACAAAGCACTTCAATTTCTTCGCCTTGGTCAGTAACCTCTTCGGCCCCGGCATCCAAGGCGGCCATCATGACATCGTCCTCAGTGGCACCGCCAGATTTCGAGACAATGATTTGGCCTTTGCGATTGAACAGCCGGGCCACGGAGTCGACATTGTCGGCGAACTTACCTCCGTTTTTATTGAAAGCGACTTTAACCTCAGCAACTGCGCGGTTGACATTGTCGGTCAGACATTCGACATAAACTGCTACGCCGCCAATGACGCCGCCATACATTTTGTCAATATAGTTAACGGCTTCCGAGCCAACCCCGGAACCACGTTTTACCGCCCGGTCAATGTTGTCATTGGGTACGGAATTCTTTTTAGCTTTTTGGATGGCATCGTAAAGCGTGGGATTACCGGCTGGGTCGCCACCGCCAGTGCGAGCTGCTACTTCAATGTTTTTGATTAGCTTGGCAAATAACTTACCCCGCTTAGCATCAATCGCAGCTTTTTTATGCTTGGTAGTTGCCCACTTAGAGTGACCGGACATATTCTCCCCATTTAATTTCAAAGAATTAAGTTACCGGTCATCCTAGTTCATCGGGCAGCAACCGACAAAGACATAAACCGGACAAGACTGAAGCCGGGGTGCAGTAATACCTACTGCGACCCCGGCTTAGGTCAGTTAATTAGCGAGTGGCAGCGTTGTAAGCACCAGCGGCGGTATCGGCAACATCGTCACCGGCGCCACGCAGCAGCGACCACAGAGCGGTAGCCAGCAGTGCCAGACCGGCCAGCGCCATGATCCAACGGCCCCAGCCGTGGGTCAGACCCTGAGCGAAGTCGAAGCCCGAACCGAAGAAGTGACCGAACGAAGCGGCACCGAAGGAACGGAAGGCGTGCCAGAGCAGGTACAGACCGGACAGCAGGCCCAGGATGCCAGCGAGGTAACGAGCCCAAACGGCGCGGGTGGCGTAACCAATCAGACCCAGCAGAGCGGCGCCTAACAGAGCGAGCAAGGTGGGAATGTGGTGGCCATTGCCCAGGCCGAAGAAGTTGAACGCGTGGTTAGCGGTGTAAGCCACGTTGCTGCCCGGGTGAGTCCAAGCCTGGCGCAGAACTGCGAAAGGCAGGAACAGGGACAGCAGACCCAGCAGCGAGGAAAGCGCTAGCGGGATCAGGCCAGGGTGAGCCTTGCGCACAACGGTCTCAGCAACCGGAGCGTAGGTCTGAACAACGGGAGCCGGGGTAACGTACTCGGTTTCGGTTACCACACGCTGAGCTACGACGGGCTCGCCGCCATCAACGTAACGGTTATCTTGGGTCATTGAAAACTCCTTGAGTAATCGCCGGACCAGAACAGCTCTAGTCACGGAACAATAACGACGTTCTTAACCTAGCGGCGCGGAGGCCAAAACGGCTGATTATTGACGGGTGCGGCGCCACTTGTCGGCTGCGCACGGTCCAAACATCCACCCCGTCCGATATGTTCCAGATGACTGTCGCTAGCGGGCCGCGTCCACCAGCTCCAGAAATAGCTCATGCACCCGATGGTCGCCAGTGACTTCAGGATGGAAGGCGGTGACCAATAACGGCCCCTGCCGCGCGGCGACCACTTTGCCAACCGCCGCCTCCGGTAGCGGATTGCCGTGGGCATCGAGTTTGGGAATCCTGGCCAATATCTCAACTTCTTCGCCGACTTCTTCAATCCAAGGCGCCCGGATGAACACGGTCCGGATGGGTTCGGCTGGGTTGGCAATCTCAGCGAGGTTAAGGTCAACTTCAAAGGAATCTACTTGCCGCCCAAACGCATTGCGCCGCACTGTGGCATCCATGCCACCAATACCTTCTTGACCAACGATGCCGCCGACAATGCGATCGGCCAGCAAGATCATGCCGGCGCAACTGCCGTAAACCGGCATCCCAGCAGCCATCCGAGCGCGGATCGGTTCCACCATATCGAACACTTCGAGCAGCTTCCAGATGGCCGTGGACTCACCACCGGGGATAATTAGCCCGTCAATTTGGGCTAGGTCTTCGGGTTTGCGCACCACCGTAGCCCGGGCACCGCCTGTACCCCCGCAAGCTTCAATCGCCCGGATGTGTTCCCGCACGTCGCCTTGCACGGCGAGGACGCCAATTACCGGGCCGTCATTGGCCGGGCTGGCTGAAATGGGAAACAACTCGGACATCGAAAAAAACCTGCGCGCTTTTATTGCTATTTCTTGCGGCGTTCGCGCACGCGGACCCCGATTTCGATGGGTGAACCTTTGAAACCGAAAGTTTCGCGCAAACGACGTTCGATGAAACGACGATACTGGGGGTCGAGGAACCCCGAGGCAAAGATGACAAACCGGGGTGGCCGAGCCGAAGCCTGAGTCGCGAATAGGATACGCGGTTGCTTACCGCCTCGAACTGGGTGCGGATGCTCGGCGACTAATTCGCCTAAGAAAGCGTTGAGTTTGCCGGTCGGGATTCGAGTATCCCAACTCGCTAAAGCTTCTTCAATTGCTTTGGCGAGACGATCCGTATGCCAACCGGTCTTAGCGGAGACATTAATCCGCTGCGCCCAAGGGATACGTTCTAGTTCTTTATCCAATTCCCGTTCTAGGTAATAGCGGCGATCATCGTCCATTAAATCCCATTTATTTAGGACTACCACTAATGCCCGCCCGGCATCGACTACTTGTTGAATTACTCGAATATCTTGTTCAGATAGCGGCTTGGAGGCATCCAGCAATACCAAACCTAATTCCGCTTTTTCAATTGCAGCCGCTGTCCGCAAACTCGCGTAAAAGTCCGCGCCCGAGGTTTGATGCACCCGGCGGCGAATCCCCGCAGTATCCACAAACCAATAAGGCTGACCTTTAATTTCGATTAATTCGTCGACCGGGTCGCGGGTGGTACCAGCAATTTCATCAACTACTACCCGGTTGCTGCCCGCAAGTTTATTAAGCAACGATGATTTACCCACATTAGGCCGGCCCACCAAAGCGACTCGGCGCGGGCCAGTGGGGCGCAAATCCCCCACCTCAGATTCAGTGGGCAGCACTTCCATCGCAGCATCTAGCATATCACCGGTGCCGCGCCCATGCAGCGCCGAAACCGGATGCGGCTCCCCTAGACCCAATGACCAAAGTTCGGCTGCTTCCGCCTCAGCTTTGGGGCCGTCCACTTTGTTGGCCGCCAGGATTACTGGCTTACCGCTTTTGCGCAGTAACTTGACCACGCGCTCGTCGGTGGACGTTGGGCCGACGGTTGCGTCAACCACGAAAATCACTGCGTCTGCCAGCATGATCGCAACTTCGGCTTGTTCGGCCACTTTAGACTCTATGCCTGCTACATCAACTTCCCAGCCGCCGGTATCCACCAGGTTGAACTCTCGCCCAGCCCACTCGGCTTGGTAAGTGACTCGGTCCCGAGTAACACCCGGCTTATCCTCAACTACCGCTTCCCGCCGACCCAGTATCCGGTTAACCAGGGTGGACTTGCCAACATTAGGCCGACCGACGATGGCCAGAACCGGCAGCGGTTTTTCTGCCACGTCATCAAAACTGCCATCCCATTCATCAAAGAGCAGCCGCTGGTCTTCCTCGTCTAACTCGTAATCAGCCAGCCCGGCTTTCAGGGCCTTTTCCCGAGTTTCGTCGTCAACGTCGGCCACGGCGCCCACTCCCTCATGAGATTCTGCGTTCGGCGCTGCGCTTGCCGCAGAATGATGCTGGCTGTGATCCTGACCAAGGCTTGCCGAATGGGAAGGCGAAGTGCCAGAACTCTCCGGTGCCAACCCCGTCAATGCCTTGATAATCCCCAGCGTCGCATCCACGGTCTGCTCAAAAGTTAAGTCCGATGAGTCCAGCGTCTCTACCCCATCGGCTGCGGAGAGAAACTCTGACACCGTTGAATCATCGGCGTCGCGTCGCAGCACTTGATCTTTGGTCTGTTCCAACGCGGCCGCATCGTCCGTTCCCTTTACCTCCAACGCGCGGCGCGCTAGCCGTACTCCTGGCGAGGCGGTAAGCAAAATGCGTACATCAGCCTCGGGCGCGACCACGGTGGTGATATCCCGGCCTTCCGCGACGATGCCAGGGCCGTTTTCCACGGATTGTTGAATGAGATGCTGTTGGCGACGCTTCATTTCGGCGCGTACGGCCAAGTTGGTCGCGACCTTTGAGACCTGTTCCGAAACCCCGACACTTCGAATGGCCTCGGTGACATCGTTCCCCGCTAAATTCACCGTCGCGGCATCTGGGTCCAGGCCCGATACCAACGGCATGGCTTCCACTGCCGCCGCCACCGCAGCCTGGTCGCTCAGGTCGTCAACCTCGCCGCCAGCCCACAGCGTCGCCGCCCGGTACATCGCCCCGGTGTCCAAATAGGCCAAACCAAGCCGCCGCGCTACCTCTTTCGCTACGGATGATTTACCCGAACCGCTAGGTCCGTCAATCGCGATAACTACCACTTTATAATCCTACTGCTTTCATTAGGGAGCCGACTTCGGTCGAGTTCAAGACGCGGGTTTTACCTAGTTTTTGTTCGCCTAATTTGATCGGGCCAAATTTAACCCGAACTAATTCGATAACTGGGCAATCAACTGCATCGAACATACGCCGCACAATTCGGTTGCGCCCATCATGAATTTGGATTTCAACTAACGAATATTCACCATTAGTTTGCAGCAATTTGAGTTTATCCGCTTTAGCAAATCCATCCCCGACATCTACCCCTTCGAGTAATGCTTTTTGCAATCTAGGGAATAATTCACCTTCGATAGTTACGATATAAGTTTTGGGGACATTGTATTTGGGGTGGCTAAGCCGATTAGCTAACTCGCCATCGTTGGTTAAGAAAATCAGACCTTGAGAATCATAATCGAGCCGCCCTACATGAAATAGCCGCTCAGACCGGTCTTTGACAAAGTCGGCCAAGGTAGGCCTGCCCTCTGGATCGGACATGGCGCTCACCACGCCGAGCGGTTTATTGAGGGCGACTACGATTTTGCCGGTGTCAAGTTCCACCCGCATGCCGTCAACTTGAACTTCGGCGGTGGCCGGGTCCACCCGGGTGCCTAACTCCGTGACTAATTGCCCGTTGACCTCCACATGCCCGCGCGCGATCAGCTCCTCACATTTGCGCCGCGACCCGAACCCGGCATCCGCCAGTAACTTCTGCAGCCGAATCCCGTCGCTGACATGCACGTCCGTTGACACAGATTCCATCCTGCCAGGGTTTCCCGAAAACTGCGAGACACCCACCGGGAAATTGCCACGAATCGTTAACCCATGTCATAATTGGTGGTAACGGGTCCTGGTCAGGGGCTGGGTTGCTGCCCAACCCCCAACCACGCAGGTTACTTCCTACCGTAGCGGACACGATCCAAGATTTGGATTAGTGTCCATACTATGGTCAGTACTCCCGCAAGGACGGTGATTACCGTGGCCACGGCATCGCCTCCTTTCGGATCCATACCGGGTGACGGATTCCACCCGGATAACTTAAAAAATAAGGGCCGCCTAAGACAAAACTTAAGCGGTCCTTATTTTTGTTAGTATCCTTAGCGAACAGCACCCCTGCTGACGAGTTCTCTGGCTAATTGACGATATGCCGTAGCGCCCGGATGGTTGGGGGCGAATGCGGTGATTGGCTTGGCGGCCACGGTGGCATCGGGGAACTTAACGGTCCGCCCGATGACGGTTTGCAGCAACGTGTCCCCGAAGGCTTCGTAAACTCGGTTTACTACCTCACGGGAATGTAGGGTGCGCGAGTCGAACATGGTCGGCAATATGCCATCTATTTGCAGGTCAGGGTTCAGCCGTTCTTCGACTTTATCAATGGTGTCTTTGAGCAAAGCTACCCCGCGTAAAGCCAAGAACTCGCATTCCAGCGGGATGATGACACCCTGAGCCGCCGTCAAAGCATTGACGGTGAGCAACCCGAGCGAGGGTTGGCAGTCAATCAAGATCACATCGTAATCGGACAGCGCGGGCCGCAGCGCCCGAGTCAAGATGGATTCCCGAGCCACCTCGCCCACCAACTGCACCTCGGCAGCCGACAAGTCAATGTTGGCAGGCACTAAATCCAAGTTGGGGATGTCGGTTTTCAGCACAACCTGGCCGATGTTGACATTGCGATCCACTAGCAAGTTATAAACCGAAAGGTCCAGATCGTACGGGCTGATGCCCACGCCAACCGAAGCTCCACCTTGCGGATCGAAGTCAACCAGCAGCACCTTGCGCCCGTACTCGGCCAAGGCGGCTCCCAAGTTGATGGTAGAGGTAGTTTTACCCACCCCACCCTTCTGGTTGCACACCGCGATGACGCGGGCTGGGCCGTGGGAGTCCAGCAATGGCGGCTTTTTGAACACCGGCATCGGCCGCCCGACCACATCTGTAGTCTGACCTGGGGCCGCTTCCGGCACAGCCTTTAAATAGCCAGTATTGACTGGCTCCTCTTCGTAACTAACGCCTTCGTAGGGCAGTTCAGGGGCGGCGCTCACGGGTGCCAAGCTACCGCGATGTGATTCAGGTAACGCTAAGCCGCGCCGTGCTGGCCCGGAGTGTTTGGCGCCCTGCGGCGTTATCACTCACCGACGAGTGCTGAGCGCAAACCAACTTATGAAACGCCTTCGATATCTCCGCTGTCGGAGAGAGTTATATGCAGTCCGGCGGGGTTTTTTGGCAGGCCGGGCATAGTTACCACATCGCCTGTGCGCACCACGATGAACCCGGCACCGATGCGCGGAGTCAACTCTTGGACATTGATTTTGAAGTCTCGCGGGGCGCCGAGCGCGCTGGCATCGTCGGAGAAAGAATATTGCGTCTTAGCGATGCAAACTGGCAATTCGCCCCAACCGTTTTTCTCAAACTCTTTAAGTTGTTTGAGGGCTTTGGCCGAATAATTGACCCCGTCGCCCCGGTAAATTTCCCGAACCACGGTTTCAATTTTTGTCTGCACCGGCGCATCCGGCGGGAATAAAGGTTGGAATCCCGAGTTTCCGCTGGGAGCTGCGGCTCCAACTTGCCCAGGCTGATGATCATTAAGACGCAGTACGTCGAGCACGGACTCGGCAAGCGAAATGCCCCCGCGGCCCCCCTCGACATAGACATCGGCCATCGCGACTGGCACGCCCACCTCGGCTGCCAACTTGGCGATCATGTCCAGTTCTTCCACCGGGTCGGTCGAAAATCGGTTGACGGCCACCACTACCGGTACCCCGAACTTACGCGCGTTTTCGATGTGCTGGCGGGCATTGGCGAACCCGGCGGCGACGGCATCGGGGTTCGGCAAAGCTAAATCGCCGCGCGCCACTCCGCCGTGCATCTTGATGGAGCGCAGAGAAAGCACCAGCACTATCGCATCGGGCTCCTTGCCGATCTGAGGTGCAATCAAATTGCAGAACTTCTCCGCGCCCAAGTCGGCCCCGAACCCGGCCTCGGTCAGCGTGATATCCGCGAGCGCCAGGGCGGCGCGGGTGGCCAGCACTGAGTTGCAGCCGACCGATATGTTGGCGAACGGCCCGCCATGCATGATTACCGGAGTGCCTTCGAGAGTTTGAACCAGGTTAGGTTTGACCGCATCGCGCAACAGCGAGGCGACCGCTTCAGTCACGCCCAAGTCGGCGACCGTGACCGGGCGATGGTCGGTATCGTACGCCACTACCATCCGGCCAATCCGGGCTTTTAAGTCGGCATAGGACCGAGTTAGGCACAGCACGGCCATGAGTTCAGAGGCAGCAGTGATTTCGAAGCTGTCCTCGCGCGGCACCCCATTCAGCCGCCCACCCAGGCCCACGATGATGTTGCGTAGCGCGCGGTCGTTAACATCCAGCGCCCGCTTCCACACGATGCGCCGAGGGTCAATGTGCAACTCGTTGCCGTGCTGTAAGTGATTGTCCAAAAATGCGGCTACGGCATTAGTCGCTGCGGTCAGCGCGTGCAAATCGCCGGTGAAGTTGAGGTTGATGTCCACCATCGGGCCGACTGAGGCTTTACCGCCGCCCGTCGCGCCTCCCTTAACTCCGAACACCGGGCCTAGCGAAGGTTCCCGCATCGCCACGGCTACCTTTTTACCTAGCAGGTGTAAGGCATCAGCGAGGCCGATCATGATGGTGCTTTTACCTTCACCGGCCGGGGTGGGGTTAACTGAGGTGATTAATACCAGTCTTGCGGTATCCGGGATGGGATTGTTTACGATCCTGGGCAGCGGGATTTTGGCCTTGTCCTTGCCGTACAGTTCGATGTCGTCTGCGCTGAGACCCAACTCGGCGGCAATATCAACAATTGGCAATAGGACTTCGGCGTCAGCATCCACGCCCGCAACCGTAACATGCGAGGCACCTAGAACGGCTGTGGGTGTGATGATATGCGAGACAGAGCATTGCGAATTAGGCCTTGCGCTCGGTTGAGCGCTCAAATCCAGCGCTGTGCCCATGAGCAGGTGCGGAGCAGCGGGCGTTTGCCGTAATGCGGCAACTTGCCCGTCGGCGTAGCCGCGCGATAACGACGCAGATCGCACACCAATGGCCGTTATAGGGCTCGGGGGTGCGAGGTTTGGTACACCTCCCGAAGCGTGTCCTGCGTCACTAAAGTATAGAGCTGCGTGGTGGCCACCGACGCATGGCCGAGCAGCTCCTGCACCACGCGCACGTCGGCACCCCCGGCCAATAAATGGGTAGCAAATGAGTGCCGTAAAGTGTGCGGCGAAACGTGTTCCGAAAGTTGCGCCCGGTTAGCAGCCTGCTGGATGATGCCCCAGGCCGATTGCCGAGTCAGCCGCCCGCCGCGCCGATTCACAAATAGCGCGTGCGTACCGGGTCCGTGCGCCAGCAATTCCGGGCGCGCGCGCACAATATAATCGTCAATTGCGGCCCTCGCGTACTCCCCGATGGGGACTAGCCGCTCCTTATTCCCTTTACCGATAACGGTTATCATTATCAGTTCGGCGTTTGGGTCCCAATGCGCAATCTCGACATCCAGATTAACTGCTTCGCTGACCCGAGTGCCCGAGGCATACAGCAATTCCAACAGCGCTTTGTTGCGGAGCGACTCCGGCGGGTCACCCACACCAGCGGCATCGAGCAGCTTTCGCACCGAGTCAATGCTGATCGCGTGGGGTAGCTTTTTAGCTAAGGCGGGTGGTTTAAATTGGGCCGCTGGGTCTGGATTAACGGACGATGCAGCCGCAGCACCGCCCACAGACTCGGCCGCCATGAACTTATGCCAACCCCGCACGCTGGCCAACATTCGCGCCGCCGAACTTGCCGACAACGCAACGGTGGCATCGTTATTTGGGATTCTGATATCGGTGATAAATGCGGAAATGTGTTCCGGGGTGATTTGCGAAGGCATCGTTAGGCCCAATCCCCGCAAGAAATCAAGGTAGCGGGATAAGTCCCGCTGATAGGCAGCCAAGGTGTTGGCGGCCAACCCCCGCTCCACGGTCAGGTGCGCCAGATACTCCGTCAGCGCACGGCCGAGTTGGTCAACTCCCCGGCTGGACGGCTCCGGACTATTGCGGCTCATCTCTCCATTATCGCAGGTAACAATGCGTTTAACGCAGGTAAGTGGCCGTTTGTCCGCACTACCCGCTAGGCTGTGAGCCGTACCATAAATGGCGCAGCGATGCGCCACCGGCAACACGGCTCAGGCTCGCCTAGCTTTTACCAGGAGGACACGTTGACCAGCTTTGACCCTGCGGTTACCCCCTTAAATTGGACTGATAACGATACTGCCGCAGTTACTGCCATTAAGGCTATGGCCGCTGATGCTGTCGAGAAAGCTGGCAACGGCCACCCCGGCACCGCGATTTCCCTAGCCCCGGCTGCGTATTTGCTGTTTCAGAAAGTGATGCGTCATGATCCGTCCAACCCCAACTGGGTGGGCCGGGATCGCTTCATCCTAAGTTGCGGCCACTCCTCGTTGACCTTGTATCTGCAACTGTTGCTGGCTGGTTATGGCGTCACTGTGGATGACATCGCTGCGCTGCGTCAAGAAGGCTCGCTAACTCCCGGACACCCGGAGTTTGGCCACACCAAGGGCGTGGAAATCACCACTGGTCCGCTGGGTCAAGGTTTGGCCTCGGCAACTGGTTTCGCGATGGCCGCCCGCCGTGAGCGCGGTTTGCTTGACCCCGATGCTGCGCCGGGCACTTCGCCGTTCGACCACCATGTTTATGTATTGTGCGGCGACGGCGACATCCAAGAGGGTGTGGCGTTCGAGGCTGGCGCTTTGGCGGGCCACCAAGAGCTCGGCAACTTGATTGTCATTTGGGACGATAACCACATCTCGATCGAAGGCCGCACGGACATCTCGTTCTCAGAAGATGTGTTGAAGCGTTACGAAGCGATGGGTTGGGACACGCAGCGGGTGGACTGGACTCATGGTGGCACGGAGTACAAAGAGGACCTGCCTGCTTTGGCTGCTGCCATTGAGAAGGCCAAGACTGGACCGAACAAACCGCACTTGATCGCCCTGCGCACCATCATTGGCTGGCCGGCGCCGACCAAGCAGGATACCTATGCCATTCACGGCTCGGCCCTCGGCAAGGAAGAAATTGCCGCGATGAAGACTCAGCTCGGCCTCGACCCCGAGAAGAGCTTCTACATTGACCCAGCCACTTTGGCCTACACCCAAAGCGTGGGTGATCGGCTAAAGGGTGAGCGGGCAGCTTGGGAAGAGGCATATGTCAAGTGGGAACAAGCCCACCCGGAGCAGGCTGCTTTGTTAGCCCGTTTGCAAGACCGTCAGTTGCCCGAGGGCTGGACCTCTGCGTTGCCAGTTTGGGAAGCTTCCGAAAAGGGTGTGGCTACCCGGGCTGCCTCGGGCGATGTGCTCTCCGCACTGGCGCCGGTACTCCCGGAACTTTGGGGCGGCTCGGCCGACTTGGCTTCATCTAACAACACCACCATGAAGGGCGAACCGTCATTCATTCCGGTTGACCACCAAACTAAGCAGTGGCAAGGCAACCCGTACGGTCGTACGCTGCACTTCGGCATCCGGGAACACGGCATGGGCGCCATCTTGAACGGCATCGTGCTCAATGGTTTGACCCGCCCGTATGGCGGCACGTTCTTCCAGTTCGCCGACTACATGCGGGGGGCAGTGCGCCTGGCCGCTTTGATGGGCGCTCCGTCCATCTTCGTTTGGACGCACGATTCCATCGGTTTGGGCGAAGACGGCCCCACTCACCAGCCGGTCGAGCATCTGTGGGCCTACCGGGCGATTCCGAACTTGGACATCGTGCGGCCTGCCGATGCCAATGAGACCTCATACGCTTGGCGCGGCATGCTGGAAAACACCAAGAATCCGGCGGCAATCATTTTGTCCCGCCAGAACCTGCCGGTGTTCCCGCGTGGCGGCGACAGCGGATTCGGTTCGGCTGAGGGTACGTTGAAGGGCGCTTATGTCCTGTACGACTCCCCGGCAGTTTCTGGTGACGTGAAAGTCATCTTGATCGCTACTGGTTCCGAAGTGCAGTTGGCAGTTGCCGCTGCGCAAGATTTGGAGAAAGAGGGCGTCAAGGCTCGCGTGGTTTCGGCTCCTTGCTTGGAGTGGTTCGCAAAGCAATCTCCTGAATACCGTGAGTCAGTGCTGCCTGCGGCCGTGAAGGCTCGGGTCGCCGTAGAGGCCGGCATCGGGATGGGCTGGCGTGACTATGTCGGCGATGCTGGTCGGATTGTTTCGCTGGAGCACTTCGGTGAATCGGCTCCGGCTGAGCGCCTCTTCGAGAAGTACGGCTTTACAAAAGAGAACGTGCTGGCTAAGGCGAAGGAATCCCTCGCCGCTGCTGCCTAATCCGGTCCATTTGCGCTGACCTGTCTGCTAGCCGAGGCTCACGGAGTTCTACCTCCGCGTCGTTCAAGCTCCGCTTGGCATATCAGCGCAAACCCGTTGCAGGTTAGCTTGTGGAAGCCCGCCGGTACCCGTTTGGGACTGGCGGGTTTTCCGGTTTTAGGGAACGCTCAATTTGAGCCTCAGTTGGGTTCGCGCGGAGTATCGGGATTTGATAAACGCGGCCCAACTATTGCAAAATATCTGAAACGACCCGGCGCTGGTTTTGGCGGGACGCCCTTTCAACTCTTTAGGTAAGGTAGCAACGTGGCTAATTCTTCATCCGTACTCAATGGCATCGGCGTAGGTCGTGGTGCAGTAGCCGGACCCGTGGTTCGGGCCAATCCCATCCCCAAAGCTCCGACAAATGCTCCCGGACCGGCGGACAAGGATGCAGCCGCTGCCCAGTTGACCGAGGCTTTAGAATCGGTGACGGCATCACTGCAAGAACGCGCCGATAATGCGACCGGCACCTTGGCCGAGGTGTTGGGCGCGGCCGTGGAAATGGCGCAAGACCCGGACCTGCTAGACATGTCGGTGGCCAAAGTACAAGAGGGCACTGACCCGGCAGTGGCGATAACCGAAGTAGCTGGCGAGTTTGGCGAAATGTTCAAAGCCTCCGGCGGCTATTTGGCCGAACGAGTGACCGACCTGTTCTCCATCCGAGATCGCGTAGTAGCCAAGCTGTTGGGCTTGCCCGAGCCGGGAGTGCCCGCCCTCACCAAACCGTCAATCATTGTCGCTGAAGACTTATCCCCCGCCGACACCGGAGCGCTAGACCTAAGCAAAGTGCTCGGCATCGTGCTGGAGCAAGGCGGCCCCACGTCACACACTGCGATTATCGCTGGTCAACTGGGCTTGCCCTGCATCGTGCGGACTGCTGGGGCAGAGAATCTACGCGATGGCGACGAGGTCGCAATTGATGCTGCGCACGGCACCGTGACCACAAACCCCGATGCAGCGACGTTAGACGCGGTGCATGCCCGCCAAAAGGCTCTAGCAGCGTTGGCCGAAGATACTGCCGACGGGGCCACCTCCGACGGCCACGGAGTGCAGTTGCTGGCCAACATCGGCACCGGCGAAGATGCCGAAAAGCTCGAAGGCAAAGCTGTCCAAGGGGTGGGGCTGTTCCGCACCGAAGTATTGTTCTTAGATGCGCAAACCGAACCGACTGTCGCAGACCAGGCAAAGGCGTACGCCCGGGCCCTAAAAGCCTTGGCACCGCGCAAAGTAGTTATTCGCACCATTGACGCCGGAGCCGATAAGCCGCTCGCTTTCGCCACCATGCCTAATGAAGAAAACCCGGCCTTAGGGGTCCGTGCCTATCGTTTAGTACGCAACAATCCCGGTCTGCTTCATAACCAACTCGAAGCCATCGCGGAAGCTGCCATAGAGACTGGCACCGATCCGTGGGTTATGGCTCCGATGATCGCAACGGTGGAAGAAGCGCGCGATTTCGCTACCGCTTGCCATGCAGTTGGCATCAAACACGTTGGGGTGATGATCGAAATCCCGTCCGCCGCCATTATGGCCGAGCAGATTTTGCGGGAAGTTGACTTCGTTTCAATGGGCACCAATGACCTAGGCCAATACACGATGGCAACCGACCGGCTGGCTGGCAACCTGGCTGATCTGCTGAGCATTTGGCAGCCAGGGGTTTTGTATCTGGTTAACAAGACAGCACAGGCTGGCCTAACTACCGGCAAACCGGTGGGCGTCTGCGGCGAATCTGCTGGTGACCCGCTGATGGCCTTAGTGCTGACCGGCATGGGCGTCACCTCGCTTTCGATGGCCCCCGGCTCGGTCCCGGCCGCCCGGTTTGCGCTGCGGCATCATACCTACGCCGAATGTCAGGCGATCGCCAAGGCCGCCCTTGGTGCCTCCACCGCTGATGAAGCCCGCCAGGCCGCGTTGGCCCTGGTAAAGCCCGAAGTAAAAACCGCGTTAGCGCTAGAATAGGCAATTCCAGTCAATATCGGGGTTAATCCTCTCCCCCAAATTTCAGCGGAGAATTGGGGGGGGGGAACGGATTATTAATGTTTCGAGTGAATACGAGTCGCCAACAATTGATTCGGCGCGAGACTAAAAGCCATCGTACTTTTAGAGCTTTGACGTTAATGCTCGCAATCGGAACTGTTACGGCATCGTGCAATTTGGGCAATCCCGACACACCCGACACCGCCTCAGTAACCCAATTAAGCTCACCAATTGACGAATACCTACACTTGGTATTTGGCACAAATCTCAGTCCCGAAGCGCTGATCCGGCAACGAGAGTTAGAAAACCAACGGCAAGAGGATCTTATTGCCGAGTGCATGGCAGCGCAAGGGTTCCAATACACCCCCGACCCGGAAAACACAATGTTTACCTGGGACGATGCAGATGCCGACTGGCACCCCAATGATCCAGACTGGCTGCATCAGTATGGTTTTGGTGGCATCATCTTTCCGCCCGGCTCGCCGACAGGTGGATTGCATACCACCTCAGGCGCTGTGGGACGGCGCGACCCTAACCAGGAACACCGAATGAGTCTTACCCCCGCCGAAGGGGCTGCCTGGAATATTGCGCTGAATGGGGATAGGTCAAATTTTGCATATATGGACGAAGATGAACGGAACACTTTCCTCAGTGACCTAAACAATTTTGGATGTTTTGGTTGGGCAGTCCTCGAAGTGCGCAACGAAACCCCGGCTGGCCTACCGTTTGACGCGGAATTTGCTCCGTTATTTGATGCTATTGACCAGTTCCGAGTAAGCCTGGCAACTACCGCCACCCAAGCAGACCGCGATTGGGCGATTTGTATGAACGATGCTGGGTACGGTCCATTTAACTATCGTCCCGATTTCCTGCAACTGTTTAGTGCCGAACACTTCGATGTATCCAATGAAATCAGGGATCGACTTGAACATCTTGGACATTTTCCATTTACGCCAGAAGATGCCCCCGAAGTTGCTGCGATATTTGACCGTGAAGTTGCGACTGCTTTAGCCGACCTTGAGTGTCGAAACGAGGTGGATTTCAATGCCCGGCGCTCAGCCGACGTTATCGAACTAGAGGCTCAATTTGTAACCGACCATCGAGTTGAATTCGATGCCCTGCGTAGCGCAATAGAGCAAAGAACGTGGGATTAGACTTGCTGATGACCGGCAGTTTGTCGTACAGTTGCGGTTGGGAGGGAATATGCCAAACACTCTAACCCGGGATCGCCGGATTGAAGCGCGAGCTGATTCAGACACTGCCGACCTCATCAATCAGGCAGCAAAACTTAATAATGAAACCGTATCCTCTTTTGTGGTGGGAGCAGCGCGGGAAAAGGCGGAGCGCCTAATTGCTCGGGCGGATCGAACATTTATGCCTGCAGTTTTATTTGACGAGATCATGGCCTCACTTAATGGCAATCCAAAGCCAGCTCCTGAATTGGTCGAATTATTTGGACTTCCCGGTCAGTTTACGCGCCGATGACGTCAAGTTTTGAGGTTGAGCAACTATCAGATAAACACGATATATCTCAATTCAATTGCGACCAGTTGCCGTTGAATAACTGGCTTAAATCCCACGCGCTAAGAGCCTCACGCCAGGGCACCGCCCGAACTGTTGTATTGGTGCCAAGAGATGAGAACCGGGTGGTCGGATACTATTCATTAGCACCTACCGAAGTAAATCGAGTTGGCTGGCCTTCCAAAGCGGCTGGCGGAATTTCCACCATTCCGGCCTACTTGCTGGCGCGCTTGGCTTTAGACGAACAACTACATGGACATGGCTTGGGGGCTAGACTATTAGCGGCAGCGCTCAACGATGTTCTAAGCGCTTCAAAATACATATCTGGAAGGTTGTTGGTAGTGGACGCAATAGACGAGTGCGCTTTAGGCTTCTATCAACGCTATGGATTTCGGCACATTCCAAACACTATGCGTCTTTTTCGGCTAGTTTCTGAAATTGAATACTCCAAAGGTTCCTAAACCATGCCTGCTGACGCTTCGCTTGCCACCACGGGACACCTTAACCCGCTGCGCGATCCGGAAGACTTTCGGCTGCCTCGGATTGCGGGGCCGTCGTCCTTGGTTATTTTTGGCGTGACTGGCGACTTGGCCCGCAAAAAGCTGTTACCGGCAGTGTATGACCTGGTCAACCGAGGGTTATTGCCGGCCGGGTTTGCTTTAGTGGGTTTTGCTCGCCGGGATTGGAGCCAGGCAGACTTCGCGAGAGTGGTTCACGATGCGGTCAAAGATAACTGCCGCACTGAGTTTCGCGAAGAAACTTGGGAACAGTTACTGAGCGGCATCCGATTTGTGCAGGGCACTTTCGACGATGATGCTGCCTTCGACCGGCTGCATGCAGTGATGGATGAGCTAGACCGCGACCACGGTACCGGTGGCAATCACGCTTTCTACCTATCTATCCCGCCCGATAATTTCCCAACCGTAGTTGAGCAACTTGAAAAGCACGGTTTAGCTAAAGCTGCGCCGGGCACCTGGCGCCGGGTAGTTATTGAAAAACCTTTCGGCCATGATTTAGCCAGCGCTCGGGAATTGGATAAAGTAGTTGGCCAAGTATTTGAGGAAGATTCGGTATTCCGAATTGACCATTATCTTGGTAAAGAGACTGTCCAAAACCTCTTGGCATTGAGATTTGCCAATTCGATTTTCGAGCCGCTATGGAATACCCGGTATGTTGATTCAGTTCAAATCACGATGGCAGAAGATATCGGGATCGAAGGCCGGGCCGGTTATTATGATGGCGTGGGGGCGGCTCGCGACGTCATCCAAAATCACTTATTGCAGTTAATGGCGCTGACCGCAATGGAAGAGCCAGCATCTTTCGATGCCGAAAACCTCAAGGCCTCCAAAATCCGAGTGCTATCCGCTGTGCGCGGGCCTACCGACATTAATACCCAAACTGCCCGCGGCCAGTACGTGACTGGCTGGCAAGGTGGGGTCAAAGTCCCTGGCTACCTGGAAGAGGAAGGGTACAACCCGGAATCCACCACGGAAACTTATGCCGCAGTGCGCTTAGAAATCGAAAACCGCCGCTGGGCAGGGGTGCCTTTCTATTTGCGCGCTGGGAAAAGATTAGGGCGGCGGGTCACTGAAGTTGCTGTGATATTCAAAAAAGCGCCTTTCATTCCCTTTACCGCAGCTTCGACTTCTAATTTGGGCAACAATATGTTGATTATTAGAATTCAGCCCGATGAAGGTGTTACCTTACGAATTGGTTCTAAAGTACCGGGTACCGCGATGGAAATTCGCGATGTCACGATGGATTTCGGTTATGGCCATGCCTTTACCGACCATTCCCCGGAAGCTTATGAGCGGTTAATCCTGGACGTGCTGCTCGGCGACCCCCCGTTATTTCCCAGCCGGGAAGAGGTGGAGTTGTCATGGGAAATTTTGGATCCCATTGAAGAATTCTGGGCTGCACACGGGAAGCCAGAGCCATACCCGGCCGGGTCTTGGGGGCCACCCTCGGCTGACGCGATGCTCGCCCGCGAGGGCAGGACATGGAGAAGGCCATGATGACTCCAACCGAAATAGGGCAGAGGTTTAGCCATGATCATTGACATGCCTGGCACCACCTCAAGCAAAATCGAATCCAAGCTGGTGAACCTCAAACAAAACGGCAATGCGGTTGCCCTGGGCCGAGTCCTCACCCTGGTCATTCTGGCCGATGAGACCAACCCAGTGCTTGACCCGCATGACCAACACACCGATGCCGAAACTGCGATCGGGGCCGCTAATGATGCCTCCAGAGAACACCCCTCGCGGGTGCTGGTGTTGACCGGCGCCCCAGGCAACAAGCCGGTGTTAGATGCCCAAATCCGGATCGGCGGCGATGCCGGAGCATCTGAGGTGGTAATCCTCAAACTCAACGGGCCGCTGCGCGCGCAAACCGAGCCGGTAATTACGCCGCTTTTAGTGCCGGACACTCCGATTGTAGCTTGGTGGCCGCGCCACGCGCCACAGTCCCCCAGTTCCGATCCGGTCGGCAAAATCGCCGCCTTGCGGATTACCGACTCGGCCCATTGCCGCGACGGGGCATCCGTGTTACTGCGGCTCGCCCAAAACTATCGTCCGGGCGACACCGACCTGAGCTGGGCCCGGCTCACCGGCTGGCGCGCTCAGATCGCCGCCGCGCTCGACCTACCCCCATTCGAGCCGGTCACATCGGTCACCGTCGCCGGCAAGAGCGACCACTCAACTTTGCTGCTACTAGCCGGCTGGTTAGCCGTGGAACTGGGTTGCCCCACCACCGCACTGAATGTCCCGGAAACTGACTGCATCACCCAAGTAGTTTTGCATCGAGCCAGCGGCGACATCGTATTTACGCGGGAGGATGACGGCCAGTCCCTGTCAATTTCCCAACCCGGATACCCGCCTCGGCGCGTCGCTCTGCCCATGCCAACCCTGTCCGAAGCCCTGATTGAGGAACTGCGGCGGTTAGACGCGGACAAGGTTTACGAAAAAGTGCTAACGGTGGGCCTCGGTAAGGTCGCTTTCGCCTAAACTAAGCAGAGCATCTTACGCCAAGTAAGTAATGCTGCGAGCCCGATGTACGGCATCAGGCAGCGCAGCAACAGGCGCAACGAAGTGGAGCCAACATATGAACGATGCCGCCGTCAATCGCTTTGTGATTGTTCACTCCAACGCGCAGATGTTGGCCGATGTCACCGCCGCCCGCTGGTTGCTCCGCATCGTTGACACCCAGGCGGTGCGGCGCCCGCTGCATTATGTTTTGACGGGCGGCACGATGGGGATCGCGGTTTTGGCCTCGGCCCTGCGCAGCCCGCTGGTCAATGCGGTGGATTGGTCCGGCGTCCACTTGTGGTGGGGTGATGAACGCTTCTTGAAAGATGGCGACTCCGACCGCAACGAGGTGCAAGCCCGAGATGCCCTGCTCGGTGCCCTGCTCAAAGCGGGTATGCTCCCCGAAGACAACATCCACCCCATTCCGGCCAAGGATAAGTGGCGCAGTGACCCGGCGCAGGCAGCAGAGACTTACGCGACTGAACTGGCGAAATACGCGGCACCCGGTTCGACGGTCGTCCCGGATTTCGATGTGGTCATGCTAGGGATGGGCCCGGATGGACATGTCGCCTCACTGTTCCCGGAATACGGGGACATCCTCTACGACCAAGGGGTAACGGTGTCAATCACCGACTCCCCCAAGCCGCCGCCAGAGCGGGTCAGCTTAACCTTCCCCTCCATCAACTCAGCCCGTGAGGTTTGGTTGATTATTGCTGGCGCAGAGAAAGCTGAAAAAGCTGCAGAAGCATTAGCTGGCGGGCCGATTGACGATGTCCCGGCGGCTGGCGTTCACGGGCGGCATAAAACGTTATTCCTGATGGATACAGCCGCTGCCGACGCCCCCTAATCCTTAATTCGGTGTGTTTGCACCCATAGTTGTTACGCCCATCAGTTTTGCTAGTTGGTCAGCGGCGTTTTGCACGGTGTCGTTCACGATTGTGGCGTCGAACTCGCTAGCAGCCGCCAATTCAACCTGAGCAGTTTCCAAGCGACGGGTCCGTTCGGCTTCGGTTTCGGTTCCTCGCCCAACCAACCGGCGCACCAATTCATCGAACGATGGGGGCGCCAAGAAAACGAAAAGCGCATCTGGCATCGTCTGTTTAACCTGCCGAGCCCCAGCTAAGTCAATTTCCAAAAGAGTCGGTTGCCCGGCGGTTAAATGCTCCGTAACCGGCGACTTGGGCGTGCCGTAATAATGCTTACCATGAACTTGGGCCCACTCCAACAGCTCGCCCGCATCCCGCATCTGTTCAAATTGCTCGGGGCTGATAAACCAATAATGGACCCCATCAATCTCGCCGGGGCGTTTTGGCCGCGTCGTGACAGAAACCGATAACCAAATCTGCGGATACCGCACCCGCAACTCCCCAACCACGGTGCCCTTGCCGACAGCCGTGGGCCCCGCAAGCACCGTAAGTCTTGAAGGCGAGAAACTCATTTCTAAACCCCGGTTCGCGAATATATTCCGGTTAACATCGCAAGATGAACTGCTGCATTGGAAGAATTAATTCGCGTGCGTTTGGGATGCAATGCAAGGCGCTCTATTAGCCTAATGCGGCGATAATCCACCGCACAAATGAGCGAATTGGGCAAGAAGCCCATGAGCGGGTGCGATAACGCAGCAGGGCGCCCAAACACACCGAAAATTTTAATGGGTGTCGAAGCGTTCGATTAACGCCTGCGCTTGGTTGTGGCCTAAGCCGCGCACCCGGCGGGTTTCCGCGATGCCAATGTCATCCATGATGGCCTTAGCCTTGACTTTGCCAACACCCGGCAACGACTCCAACATTGCGATGACTTTGAGCTTGCCAACAATGTCGTCAGTTTGGCCCAACTCGATGATTTCCCGAATTGAGCCCTGCGAGTATTTTAGGCGATTCTTGATCTCCGCCCGGACTCGACGAGCTTCGGCAGCCTTTTCCAGTGCAGCGGCACGTTGTTCGGCGGTCAGTTGGGGTAATGGCATCACGGTCACCTAACTGCGAATTTTCGAAATTAACCGGGCGAGGTTTCAAGTCAAAATCTAGTAGCTATTTCCGATGGCGGCAATACGAAAACTTAACTGCCACCTGCAAAAGTAGTCGTAACCGAGCTTAAGGGGCGTTGTAGGCCAACTTGGGCAGGTTGTAAGTTAAGTCTTTGGCGGTTTCCAGGGCCTCATCCAGGTCCAACCGACCTTCAGCAACTAAGCGCGCGAGATAAGTCGAGTCAATCCGGCGGGCCAGGTCGTGGCGAGCCGGGATGGAGCAGAACGCCCTAGTGTCATCCACGAAACCGGACGTGTTGTAGAACCCGGCGGTTTCGGTAGCCGATTCGCGGAATCGCAACATGGCCTCCGGGGAATCAATAAACCACCACGGCGCCCCAAGGCGCATGGACGGGAATACCCCGGCCAAAGGCGCCAGTTCCCGGGTGTAAACGTCTTCATCAATGGTGAACACGATGCAATGGAAGTTGGGGTTCATCCCGAAAGCGGTCAGCATCGGTTGTAATGCCCGGGCATACTCTGTGGCCACTGGGATGTCAAAGCCCTTGTCAGTACCAAATTTTTCGAGAATTTCCGGGCTATAGCTACGCAAGACGCCGGGGTGGATCTGCATCACCAGCCCGTCTTCAGAAGCCATCCGGGCCTGCTCAAACATCATATTGGCTTCGAATTGCCGAGCCTGCGCTGGCGTAATCGCATCTGGGTTCCCCGCGCCCGCCGCAAAGGCGGTATCGAACAGCGCCGCCGCCTCATCGTTAGGCATCGGCTCAATCCACAGGTTTTCTTGGCCGTGGTCGGTCGCCGTGCCGCCGACTTCTTTGAACCGCAGGCGCTGTTTACGCAGTGCTGCCAAAAACGAAGCGTAATCAGTTACTTCGATCCCGGCGGCGCGGCCCGTCGCCACCACATCGGCGGCGAATGTGGGCGATTTCAATGCAAATACGGCATCGGGCCGGAAGGTCGGCAGGATGCGCTTGCCATACCCCTCGGCTGCCAGTTGCTTATGCGCGGACAGGTCAGACCAAGCCGGGTCGGTGGTAGCAATAACTTCGATGTTAAAGCGGTCGAGCAACTCCCGTGGCCGGAAGTTCGGGCTGTTAATCTCGGCATCAATCTGGTCGTAAATCTCATCCGCAGTTTCGGCGCTAGGCCGAACTCGTACCCCAAAAACTTCGTAAAGGACATGCTCCATCCAGAACCGGGTGGGCGTGCCGCGGAACACTTTCCAGTTTGCGCAGAACCGCCGCCAAATTTCCCGTGGGTTAGTCTCGATAGGCGTGCCATCTTTAGTGGGGATACCTAGGTCTTCATATTTAAGGCCTTGAGAAAACAACATCCGGAGTAAATAATGATCCGGCACGATCAGCAATTCTGCCGGATTCGGAAATGGCTCATTGGTGACAAACCATTCCACTGGCACATGGCCGTGCATCGAAATGATGGGCAAATCTTTGATGGAGTTGTAAATCTCGCGCGCAATCGGAGCAATAGCCGGGTCGGCGGATAAGGCACGATCGGGATTAAGAGTCAGAGCGGGGGCAGCGGTCATTACAATTTGCTCCTAAGGTAGTTTCAATAATTCAAAATTAGGCGTTACCCGGTAGTGAAAAACTAACCGTAACTTCCAGTACATCTCCATTTGCATAAATGGCAATCTCGTTTAGCCCTAAATCACTCACAGAACCATTATGAACTATTAGCGTGGCGTCAAAATCTTTTCCGCTCCCTCGCTGGGACAACAGATAACCAGGTTCAGTGGCCGTCACAGTCAACGCGCCACGCTCATCACCTGGAATCGCGAAAAAGATGCCGAAATCGGGCGCTTCCGCCACCGTCAAGGCAGCACGTTCCACCCGAAAAGACAAGGTTGGGGCGATGGCATCAACCTGTGTGGTTACAGTCCAACCGCAGCCGTCGGCATCGAACTTTGAAACTCCCGATCTGCCATCGGCCTGTAGCTGTTGGTTGGCGTTATCACTTTGTCCGATCGAATTTGTGGACCCCAGGCCTGGCTCGCCGACCCACAGCCCGATTTGCGGTAACTCTAGGGTGCTGACACTAGCCACCGGCGTCCAAGTGCTCGGTACGGCAGCGGAATACGTTTGGAGCCCGGTGAAGTCGGGCGCAAAGCTGAGACTCCGGTTAGTCAAAAACAAAGGCGTATCTTCGTTCGCGCTCACGTTCGTCCCCCCGATCCGGTTTTCGGCCAGCATACCGCAACCAAACGTTCTGTGAGAGACAGCACAAGCGGGATTGCGGAGGCTTTTTTGTTGCATCACCATGCCCGCAGGTATTCTGAGCTGATGAAGTTAGCCGCCGACCAACTTGACCGGGCCCGCGGCACCCTCGTTGGCGTGGCCGCCGGGGATGCCTTGGGCGCGGGTTACGAGTTTGACCTGGTGCCGTTAGAAGGGCCAGCGCAGATGATTGGCGGCGGACTCGGCGATTTTGAACCATTTGAGTGGACGGACGATACCGCTCAGACTTATTGCGTAGCCACGGCCGCAGCCGAATTTCACGATCTACGCAAGCCCGAGGCTTTGGATGCCATTGCGGCAGGAATCGCTCGCTGGTTCCGCGATGATCCGCCCGATGTCGGCAATATTACCCGCGCTGTATTGACTGATGCGGGGCCGTTCCCTTCGGCAGCTCGGCTCAAAGGCGTAGCACAGCATTACTATCGGCGGCACGATCGCTCCGGCGGGAATGGTTCGTTGATGCGTACCGCGCCGGTGGCATTGGCTCACTTGAACGACCCGTGGGCCTTAGTTGATGCCGCTTATGCGGTCAGCTATCTGACCCACGGCGATCCCATAGCGGCCGAGGCCTGTGCGATTTGGTGCCTGATGATCCGCGAGTCCATCCTGCTCGGCGGTTTCAATGACATCGGCGAATTTGTGGGGTACTTGCCCACCACAGAGGGCCAAGATCGTTGGGCGCAATTTTTGCACGATGCCGAAACCACCGACCCTAACCAGTTCTGCCCTAATGGCTATGTGGTAACAGCCTTGCAAGCGGCTTGGTCAGCCATCCGGCGTACTCCGGTGCCGCCTTGGCGCCCTCAAGATCACCTGGTTGACACCCTCAATACTGCCATCGGTATCGGAAATGATACCGATACAGTGGCGGCGATCGCGGGCGCGATGCTCGGGGCGCGCTGGGGACTCTCAGCGGTGCCTGAGGAATGGATTTCCAAATTGCACGGTTGGGGCAATACCGCATCGGGCGTTGCTACTGGGACCGATTTAGTCGAATTAGCAGATCAGATTACCGGGAACAACTAATAACTCAAAGCTATACCGAGGCGGCCTTTGCTAAGCCGATAACTCGCATCTGGATATCATTTTGATGACAGGTCTGCAAATAAACTTCACCTGGTAACTCTCGGAGCACCCGCGCCGTGTCACCGTGGTCCACATCCAGCATCGAAATTACCTTAAATTCACCCAACTGCTGGATTATCACTGAATCGCCATAGCTAAGCCGCATAATCGGTTCCCCACCACAGAACTCGTGAATTGGGAAATAAGGTTTACCGATATACTGAGAAATCTCGGAGTGATATGTCAACCCGCCGATGCAAGCGTCGATCGCGGACTGGTCACCTGAATTGCCGATGTAGGTAGTGAACTCGATCGGGTGGATAAACCAAGCCGAGAAATTGCTACCCCCCCCCCGCGATGGGTCGAACTTTGAAAATAAGGCCGCACCGAACACTGCGGCGATCGCAGTGAGCCGGAACCTGAGGCTCCGCCGGGCGGACATATTCATACTTAAACCCTACGCCCCAGGGTTGGCGAGATTCATGATTGAACCTCCAAAAAATCTACCGAGTCACCCCAAGTCATTGACATTTTGGGCAAAACTGGCTTAGCTTAACTAGGTGGAGTTAAGTATGTGCCCAGCCGGGACGGTGGCCCGGGTGCGCCTCATCGATTTACCGCCTGAGGAGTGCGCTCGGCTGCGCGAACTCGGGCTGGCTCCCGATACTTTAGTGCAAGTGATCCAATGCGGGGCTTTCAAGTCGCGCGTGATTGCAGTCGGCTCCGACCGCTTTGCAATCGACGGTCGCACCTGCCGCTGCATAGATATGTGGGACGAAGAGCCTACCCTCGCTGCCCAAGCACATGCAGCCTAACCCCACCACGATTGCGCTGGTCGGGAACCCAAACTGCGGTAAATCTACGTTATTTAATGCCCTGACCGGCGCTCATTCGGCCACGGTTAACGCCCCCGGCACCACGGTTGAGCTGCATCGCGGCCAATGGCGTGCGCCAGCGTCGGTGCGACCTGGCACGGCCCAACCCAACTGGTTGTTAATTGATTTGCCGGGCACTTATTCGCTGACGGCTCGCTCGCCCGATGAGCAGGTGACGTCCGATGCGGTACAGGGTCGCTTGGATTTGGTGGGCACTAAGGTGCCTCGCTCGGGCGGCGCTTTGCCAGGCGCACGCCAGCGGTCCGGTTCGCGGCCAAGCTGCCCCAAGTGTGCAAACGACCCAACGCGCGACCGGCATACCCACTCGCCCACTGGCGGTGCGACAGGAGCTCGTGGTGCGAGCAGTGCGAGCAATGCGAGTGGAGCGCCCGATTTGGTTATCGCCTTGCTGGATGCCTCGGCCTTGGCTCGGTCGTTAGTGTTGTTGGCTCAGGTAGTCGCCACCGGCGTTCCAGTAGTTGCGGCCATGACCATGTTGGATGTGGCAGCTAGCCGCGCGGTTTCCCCGGATTTAGTTGCTCTGGCCGATGCCGCCGGAGTTCCGGTGGTAGCGGTTAATCCGCGGACTGGTGCAGGCACTGAAGCGCTAGCCGAGATGGTTTCCCGCGCCTTGGAATCGCCTCATGAATTTGTTCGCACTTCGGACCTAACTGCAGAGCAGCCGGTCGCCTCCGCGGATGCTCAGTTTACTTGGGCGCAACGAGTCCTCGCTGCCGCCCTCCCCACAGCACCCGCCACTCCGGTCCGCTCTCGCTCCGACCGGCTAGATAGCGTGTTATTACATCCGATTGCTGGGATATTCATATTCCTGGCAATTATGTGGGTCCTTTTAGAATTAACGGCAGTAGTTGCCACCCCACTTATCGAAGCGGTTGGAAATTTCTTTGCCGGGCCAGTTACCGATATTGTAGTTCGATTATTTAGCGGTTGGGCACCTGATTGGCTATTATCGTTAATTACCGATGGCATCATTACCGGGGTCGGAACCGTACTATCATTCGCACCTTTATTGGCCTTAATATTTTTTGCAATTGGGGTACTGGAAGATTCTGGTTATTTGGCCCGGGCCGCTTTTATCGCCGACCGCGCGTTACGCAATATCGGATTAGATGGCCGGGCGATGATGCCGCTGGTAGTCGGCTTCGGCTGCAACGTCCCGGCCATCACTGCTACTAAGGCAATGCCCGATGCCAGACAGCGCCTTTTAACTGGCTTACTAATTCCCCTAGCTGCTTGTCCGGCCCGGTTAACGGTGTTTGTCTTAATTGCCAGGGCGTTTTTCCCAGGTCAAGTTGGCACTGTTGTCTTTCTATTATATTTAACTTCAATTGTTTTAATTATCCTCGGCGGCTTACTACTGAAAGCAACTGCCTTTAGAGACTTAGCAGTCTCTCGGCCACTCGTATTAGCCTTACCCGCTTACCAAACGCCACGAATTAGTTGGTTATTGCGCTCGGCTGGTTCCCGGGTGGCCGCGTTTGTCCGCGGCGCGGGCGGCATCATCGCTGGCGTGCTGGTGGTGGTCTGGTTCCTCACCGCTATCCCGGTTACCTCTGGTTACGCATTCGGCGAGGTCGCGCCCGCAGACTCCCTCTATGGCCGGATCGCTTCGGCAGCGGCCCCGGTTTTGGAACCTGCCGGACTCAATGATTGGCGGATATCATCGTCCTTGCTTACCGGATTTGTAGCCAAGGAAGTGGTGGTGGGCAACTTGGCCCAAGCATTCGGCACTCCCGATCCCACTGCTCCGGATTACCATGAAACCGCCGTAGTTGGCAATAATCTGTCTGACCGGCTCCACTCCGCCTTGACCGCATCGTCCGGTGGGCATCCCCAAGCTGCCGCCGCCGCATTTCTGGTCATCGTGCTGGCTTACACCCCTTGCGTGGCGACAGTTGCGGAACAGAAACGTAATTATGGTTGGCGCTGGACCCTCATTTCATTGGTGGCTCAGTTGGCGCTGGCTTGGGTGCTTGGTGTGGCCGTGTTTCAGATCGGCAAAGCTTTCGGGACTAGTGGTTAGCGGATGTCCGTCTTAGCGCAAACCTTTCAGACGCTGGCCCGAGGTGTGCCCGCTAGCCAAGTTGGTGCCGCCCTCGGGATTGACCAAGGGCTCGCCGAGGCCTGCATTGACCACTGGGTACGCCTGGGTATGGTGACTACGTCAGGCAGTTTGACTATGGGTTGCACCGATTGCTTAGGTGCCGCGCAGGCGAACACAGCCCGTCCCCCATCGTGCTTCGGCTGCCCGTTTACGCGCGGCACAACAACTATGGCTGCACGATAATATGCCAGCACGATGACAAACGTTAACTATCAAATTACCCGCGCCACGGCTGCCGATGCCAACGAGGTCTTAGCGCTCTGGAACAGTCAGATTGGCATGCCCGGCTGCACTTGGAGTTTGGAGTATCCCTCCTGGGAAAACGTGCAGCACGATTTGAATAATGCGGCCCTGTGGGTGTTGCGGGTTGGAGGCTCACTCGCTGGGGTGGTCGCAATCGGCGATCCGGGCGATGTTGGTGACCTTGGTTGGGACCTAACTCGCCCTGCGGGGCTGGCTCGTTTGGCGGTGTCCCGTGAATTTCAAGGTCAAGGCCTGGCCGCTGTATTGATCTCCCATGCCCTACAAACTGCGCGGAATCAGGGTTACGATGGGGTAATACTGCTGGTCAGCCCCGGTAATCCCCGCGCGGAACATCTTTACCAGAAATTTGGCTTCCAGGCTGATGGGGAAACTTTTAACTGGGGGCACCTATGGGTGCGGTACCAACTTGCGTTCCAATAACTCGAAATCAACTAATTGGGCTGACTAACTAATTGGGCTGACTACCAGCACGCTTTGTTTCCCTTTGATGCGGGTGAGGATTAGCGTGGCTTCGTTTTCTCCTCTTAAGGCGAGTTGCGGGCGTAATTGTTCCGGGGTGATTGCGATGCCGCGCTTCTTTATCGTAACTCGGCCTACATTCCGCTCCCGTAAGTAGGCCTTTAATAATTTAACGCTAAACGGCAATACGTCCAGCATCTGATATGAGGTAGCAATGGGTACTTCCGCAATCTCAAGTTCGTTACCGGTCAAATATGCAATATCGGAGTCAAGTTGACGCGCAGTTAGCAGTTGCGCAGCGGTAGCCAATAACCCGGCCCTAATAATCGCCCCATCAGGTTCAAAAATGTATTTACCGATTTCACCGACTTCGATATCCCGTTGGTTTAACTCGATTACTGTGCGATGACCTGTTTTTCCTTTGGTCCGGATTAACAACGCGGTACGTCCGATTCCATTTTGGGCAAGCGGACCAAACCATAACCCACATTCCACTACCTCACCATTAACGCTAACCCATTGCGCTTCAACTCCCGGCGGTACTGCATCGTGCGGAATCACCGGTGCTACTTTGATCCCGAGCGCCGGAATTTTCTGCTGCAAAACAATTACCTCACCCAAGGGGGGTAAATATGCTGCCGGGTCATATATTTGCTCGCGCTTGCCTTTACGCTCCGTGCTGCGCCGAGCTGGATCGGCGAATACCCCATCCAAGTTAGCCGCATTATCGCTCGCCACCTGCAAGCCATCGCCACAAACCACTTCAGCAGTTGCGTTTTTTAGGTTCCACTTCGCAATTTCGGCAGTTACTGGGTCAATATCAACGCTGAGCACTTGCAACCCTGCGGCGGCAAAACCTTGGCTATCTGCCCCGATTCCGCAGGTCAGGTCGGCCACCCGGCGGCAATCGGCCGCAACATAACGCTGCGCATGTTTGGCAGTCACGATGGGCCGAGTGGCCTGCTCTAATCCATCTGGCGTGAATAACATCTGCTGAGCCTGATTACCGAACTTAATCTTTGCCTTAGTTCTTAACCGGCTCTGCGTCAAAATAGCTGCAACTAATTCTGCACTCAAACCCTGCTTCCGCAACTCGGACGTTTGCGAAAATATCAGTTTTTCATCGTAATCTGGTAACGAATCCAATATCTGCAGAACTTCTGGTTTTAGTAACTCATTCATGCTAGAACCTGCTGATTTGGGATATTGCGGCGTTGAATAAGTTGGATAGTTACCACGGTTAATGAAGTAATAAAGGTAAGGCTCGGTGGTGCAAAATCAATCCAACTGGAATGCCCGATAACAAGGCCCGCTATGGTTACTCCCCCGGCAATTGCGGTTAAACCCCAGGCCAGAATATCTTCGGATAGCGGAATCCGGATTAGTTTCCTTAGCATGTTGACATTTGCCACCGCTACTGCCGTGGTGGTCAATACAACTGCGAAAATTGCCCCGTAACGAGCTGCCCCAAATTGTCTTTGAATCACAATCCAACCAATTATGGCGCAGATGCCAATTCCAAAACAGATAACATCGAATTTTGAACGGCCACCCACGCCATACTTGGGCAACAACCCAATCACAACTAACTGGGTAATAATGAATACCAGAGTTAGCCACGCGGCTCCACTAAATCCCACGGCAACTAAGCCTGCAAAAGTCACGCAATCCATTAATAGCCAAATTAAGCAAGCCACCCTAGAAGGTTTAGTTTCCCCGCGCAAGATTGACCGGACATAGGGGATAACCTGCACCAGCCCGAAAACTGCCGCAATAGCAGTCAAAATGCCGGGCAGGCTCACATCGGCAACCCTATCAGTTAGGCCGCCTTGTTATCGGTCCGCCTGCTTACCGTGAGGTGGCAGGTCAAAACCATTGCCACGCTCAAAAACAACGGACCCCTAAACTTAGGCGGCAATAGAGGCGGCGCGAGGCAGCGGGCCGTTACCCGTCGGATTAGCTGCCCTCGCTAAGGTGTCGGCCGTGTGGTCTTGGAGGGACTTCACATCAAACGGCCCCGCAAGCCGCGCTTCAACAGCCTGCACCGCAGCGCTCAGTTGGTCAATTGTGGTGACGATCGCCTTATCCGCAGCGGTAGCAGCCGCCCGGATTTCATAGCCATCGTGCCTCGAAATCGCGGTGGACGGAGTGTTCACAATCAGATCCACCTGACCGTCGTTGATTAGGTCAACAATGGTTGGTTCCCCGCCGGGGCCAACCCCTTCGGATAGCTTGCGCACCACTTGGGCATCAAGGCCGTTCCGGTGTAGCACCTGGGCGGTACCGTCAGTGGCCATGATGTTGAAGCCCAGCTCAGCTAAGCGTTTCACCGGGAAAATGATAGAGCGCTTGTGCCGGTCTGCTACGGAAACAAATACATTTCCCTCAGTTGGCAAGCCGCCATACACGGCCGCTTGCGACTTAGCAAAAGCCCGCGGGAAATCGGCATCGAAGCCCATTACCTCGCCAGTTGAACGCATTTCCGGCCCTAACACGCTGTCAACGGCCAACCCGTCGGTGCGGCGGAAGCGCTTGAACGGCAGTACTGCTTCTTTCACCGCAATAGGTGCGTCAAGGTCGAGCCAGCGCGCATCATGCTCGGGCAACAGGCCGCGCTTCTTCAAGTCGGCAATGCTCTCCCCCACCATGATGTTGGCGGCAGCGTTTGCTAAGGGCACCCCGGTCGCTTTCGAAACAAATGGCACGGTCCGCGAAGCACGCGGGTTGGCTTCCAACACATACAAAGTTTCACCCTGCATGGCGAACTGGATGTTGATCAAGCCGCGCACCCCCACCGCCTTGGCGATAGCTAAGGTAGCTTGATAAATCTGTTCAATCTGCCCTTGCGATAACGACATCGGCGGTAAGACACACGACGAGTCGCCCGAGTGGATACCCGCAGCTTCAATGTGTTCCATCACGCCACCGAGATAAAGCTCCGTGCCGTCAAATAGGGCGTCAACGTCAATTTCCATGCCATTGTCCAGGAACCGATCAATCAGCAACGGAGCAGTCAACACGGTTTGTCCGGTTGAAGCCACCGAAGCCGCCTGAGCTTCCAATGCCCTAGTCACGTACTCGCTCAACTGGGATTCGTCATAGACGATTTCCATGCCGCGCCCGCCCAGCACATAAGAAGGCCGAACCAGAACCGGGTAGCCGATCTTATCCGCCACATCTACCGCCTCAGGCAGAGTACGAGCAGTGCCATGCGCGGGCGAATGTAAACCCGCAGAATCCAGAATCTGACCAAACAGCTCCCGGTCTTCCGCCAAGTCAATCGCTTCCGGCGTAGTGCCCAAAATTGGCACCCCAGCCTCTTTGAGCTGCGCAGCCAAAGCCAACGGGGTTTGCCCACCCAACTGCACAATCACGCCCTTGACCGGCCCAGCCGCCAATTCAGCCGAGTAAACCTCTAAGACATCCTCCAAAGTGAGCGGTTCAAAGTAAAGCCGGTCGGACGTGTCATAGTCGGTGGAAACAGTTTCCGGGTTGCAGTTAATCATCACTGTTTCGTAGCGGTCAGCCAGAGCTAACGTGGCATGAACACAGGAGTAATCAAACTCAATCCCTTGGCCAATCCGGTTTGGACCAGACCCGAGGATGATCACAGCTTCCCGGTCTCGCGGAGCGACCTCGGACTCGAAATCGTAAGCCGAATAGTAATAAGGCGTTTCTGCCGCAAACTCGGCAGCACAAGTATCAACGGTTTTGTAAACCGGGCGAATCCCTTGCGCCAGGCGGACCTCGCGTACTGCTTGTTCCCCAGCCGGACCCATCCCGCGCAGCGCAGCAATTTGCCGGTCGGACAAGCCGTGGCGTTTGGCTGCCGCCAAAACGTCCGCTGTCAATGAGGGCGCCGCAGCCACCTCGGCAGCTACCTCGTTTATCAACGAAATTTGATCTAGGAACCACGGGTCAATCTTAGTAGCCTCAAACACCTGTTCGATGGTAGCGCCACTCCGTAAAGCTTGTTGCACATCCACTAATCGAGTTTCATATGGCCGTTTGATACGTTCCAGCAGTTCAGACAGTTCGGTAGCCGACAGCAACGGCCCGTTCCAGTGGAACTGCACCCCGGCTTTATCAATGGACCGCAGCGCTTTACCCAACGCCTCGGTGAAATTACGGCCCATCGCCATCGCCTCGCCCACCGACTTCATCGTGGTGGTCAAAGTGTCATCGGCGGCCGGGAACTTCTCGAAGGCGAATCGAGGCACTTTGACCACTATGTAGTCCAACGTCGGCTCGAACGAGGCCGGAGTAACGCGGGTGATATCGTTGGGGATTTCATCCAGAGTGTAGCCCACGGCCAGTTTGGCGGCGATTTTGGCGATCGGGAATCCGGTGGCCTTCGATGCCAAAGCGGACGACCGGGACACGCGCGGATTCATCTCAATGACGATGACTCGGCCGGTATCGGGGTCAACCGCAAACTGGATATTACAGCCACCAGCGGCAACCCCAACCTCACGAATAACTGCAATACCAATGTCGCGCAGCTTCTGAAACTCGCGGTCGGTCAACGTCAGAGCCGGAGCCACCGTGATGGAGTCGCCGGTGTGGACGCCCACCGCATCAACATTTTCGATCGTGCAAACCACAACCACGTTATCGTTGCGGTCCCTCATGAGCTCCAACTCATACTCTTTCCACCCGATAATGCTTTCCTCGAGCAGCACTTCGGTCACTGGCGAATAATGCAAGCCTTGGCCCACAATGTTACGGAGGTCGGTCTCATCGTACGCAATACCAGAACCGAGGCCACCCATCGTGAATGAGGGGCGCACCACCATTGGATAGCCCAAATAATCTACGGCAGCGAGGGCTTCATCCATAGTATGTACGATGACGGAACGCGCGCTTTCGCCGCCACACTTCTCGACCACATCTTTAAATTCTTGCCGGTTTTCGGCCTTGCGAATCGCTTTAATGTCGGCGCCGATTAACTCAACACCGTACTTTTCCAGCACGCCAGCCTCTTCCAGCGCGATGGCAGCATTCAACGCAGTTTGTCCGCCCAGAGTTGACAGCAAGGCATCGGGCCGCTCTTTTTCGATGATCCGAGTCAACACCTCGGTGGTGATCGGCTCCACATAGGTAGCATCGGCGAATTCCGGGTCGGTCATAATTGTTGCCGGGTTGGAGTTAACCAGGATGACGCGGATGCCCTCTTCCTTGAGTACGCGGCAAGCTTGGGTGCCCGAGTAATCAAACTCGCAAGCCTGGCCAATCACGATGGGACCAGACCCAATCACGAGTACAGATTTGATGTCTTTACGGTTGGGCATGAATTTAGGCCGCCTTAATGCTTTGGGGTGCGGAGTTAATGTTGGCGAGAACCTGGTCAGAAACCGCGACGGGCTTTTGGGACTGCATCATGTCAATGAAGCGGTCAAACAGGTAGGCCGAGTCGTGGGGGCCAGCAGCCGCCTCCGGATGGTATTGCACGGAGAAAGCAGGCACGTCAAGGGCGGTCAACCCCTCGACCACGTTGTCATTGAGGCCAACATGGGAAACGATCACGCGACCGTAAGGCTTGCCACCATCATTCCGAGCGGCATCGTACGGCGCAGTAGAAACCGCATCAATTGGGGCATCCACCGCGAAACCGTGATTATGTGCAGTGACCTCGACCTTAGCCGTGGTGCGGTCTTGGACGGGCTGGTTAATCCCCCGATGCCCATAAGCCAGTTTATAGGTGCCGTAACCGAGCGCCCGACCGAGCAACTGGTTGCCGAAGCAAATGCCGAAGAACGGGATACCTTCATCTAGCACTTCACGCAACAGCGAAACCTCGTGATCAGCGGTGGCGGGGTCACCGGGGCCATTGGAAAAAAATACCCCGAAAGGCGCATTATCATCGGCTGGTTTGAGAGCCAGGATATCGTCAATCGTCGAGGTTTGCGGAACCACATGGAATCGCACTCCCCGTTCGGCCATCCGCTGCGGCGTCATGGATTTGATGCCTAAGTCCACCCCAACTACCGTGGCAACCGGTTCTTGACCGGCAAAGACACCAGAAGGCTCGATAGTGTAGGTAGAACCAGTGCTGACCTCGGGAGCTAAGTTTGCACCGACCATTGAAGGCGAGGCTTTGACCTGGGCGATGAAATCTTCGGCTAACCGTTCATGGATACCTTCGCGGCCAGGCTCGTAGAGGTCCGCGCCACTGAAAATACCAGCTCGCATCACGCCCCGGTCCCGCAAGTGCCGAGTCAAAAACCGGGTGTCCACATCGCAGATACCAACAATCCCTTGCGTGGCCAGTTCATCGTCCAACGATGCCTCGGCCCGCCAATTCGACACCCGTCGCGCGTGGTCCCGAACCACATAACCGGCCACCCATATCCGCGACGACTCCGGATCTTCCGAGTTGACGCCGGTATTTCCGATGTGGGGGGCGGTCATCACCACGATTTGCTTGTGGTATGACGGATCAGTGAGGGTCTCTTGATACCCGGTCATTCCGGTGGAAAAAACGATCTCGCCGAAAGTCTTGCCGCGAGCGCCGTAAGCGTGGCCCCGCACCATCGTGCCGTCTTCCAAAACTAAAACGGCCGGTTCGCGCTGCGCGTGTTGTTCGCGGTCCACGTTGCTACTCACAAAGCCCACAGTTTACCATTTGCCTAAGCAGGCGGCGCCAACCTTGCGCGCTAGCAGCTACGCGGTGACCTCTTGCCAGGTAAGGCGCGGGGCACGGGGGAAGTTATTGGCCGGTTCGCCTGCATAGCCAACGTTCAAAACCAAGAACGCTTTCCCGCCTTCAGCCGAGAAAAACTCAGTATTGACGCCGGGGAAATCAATGCCGGTCATCGGGCCAACTGCTAGCCCGACCGCCCGTAGCGCAATGATGAAGTAGGCAGCTTGCAAAGTCGCACTTTGCAGCCCCATCCCGGCAGCCATTTCCGGGTTGCCCGCCAGCACGCCAGCCATACCTGCTGCAGCCGGGAAGAAAGTCGGCAGATTTTCGTAGAACTTGGGGTCCCAGTAAAGTACCAGTTGCACCGGCGCCCGATCAATCGCATCCTGGTTGCCCCCCTGAGCCAAAGGCCGTAGCCGCGCTTTGTCTTCAGCCGTGCGCACTACACGGATACGCAGTGGTTGGCAGTTCATTGCGGTGGGCCCAAACTTGGCTAAGTCCCAAGCCTCGGCCAGCTTGGCATCCGTGACCTCTGTCGGCGCCCAGTTGTAAGTTGTTCGAGCTTCTCGGAAAAGCTGGTCGGCGGCGGCATCATCAATCATTTTGGCATTTGCGCTCATACCCGGTAACGCTACCTTATTTCGCCGTCAGATACACTTGGCAATGTGACGCACGTCCCAACCGAGTTTTTAACCGACGATGCAGTAGAAACCGACCTGCCGATTCCGACCCGCAACTATGGCATCGGGCTGGCCGTGCTGAGTGCGATCGGGTTGCTGGCATCGTTCTTGTTAGCGATTGATGGCTGGCGGGCGCTGGTGCAGGGCGCTGAGGCGGACCTGATGTGCGCCATTGATGCCACGATTGACTGTGCGCCCGCGATGAGTTTGTGGCAAGCCCAAATCCTGGGTTTCCCGAATTCTTATCTGGGCATTTTCGCCTTCGCGACCGCGCTCGCTGCAACCGTCGCAATGATCGCTGGCGTTACCGCCCGAGGGTTCCGCCTCGGCTTGTTAATTGGTACTGCACTGGGCCAACTACTTATTTTCTTCTTGATGTACACCACGTTCTCCTCGCTACCCGCGCTCTGCCCGTGGTGTACCGTGATTTGGATAATTATTTGGCCGCTGCTCTGGCTGCAAATCGTGGACTTCAAACCTGCGCTGCGCCACCTCCGGTGGCCCGTGCTAATTGGCGGCTACTTGCTCGCTAGCATCGTCGGTTTGCTAACTATGGGCCTGCGCGTGCTGCGCTAGGTCTCGTCGAGTTGGACTTGGCCTGCCATCATATCGGTCAGTTGCGGCAGCGTTAATTCGGCTTTGGTGAAGTCGCCCAGCGAGTGTCCACGTTGGAGGAGCAAAAACCGGTCCCCGATGGGGAAAGCGTGGTGCGGATTGTGGGTGATGAACACAACCCCGAGGCCCCGGTCGCGCGCAGCCGCGATATAACGGAGCACCACCTGAGTCTGCTTGACCCCAAGCGCTGCCGTGGGTTCATCCAAGATTAGGACTCGCGCCCCAAAATGTACCGCCCGCGCGATGGCCACGCATTGCCGTTCCCCACCCGAAAGGGTGCCGATCGGCTGATCCACATCACGCAAATTGATGCCCATGTCCGCCAATTCGGCCTTAGTAGTGGCCTTCATCTCCGCCACATCCAGCCGTTTGAACGGGCCGAATGAAGTGGTGGGTTCCGAGCCCAAAAAGAAATTTCGCCACACGGGCATCATCGGCACGATCGCCAAGTCTTGATAAACCGTCGCAATTCCGCTGTCCAAGGCATCGCGCGGACTTTCGAAATGCACCTTGCGGCCATCAAGTAAGAGTTCCCCCGAATCGTAATCTTGCGCTCCGGCTAATATTTTTATTAACGATGACTTACCGGCCCCGTTATCCCCTAACACACAGGTGACCGAACCGGCATCTACCTGGGTAGATACATTTTGCAGCGCGATGATGTTACCGTAGGTTTTACCGATCCCCCGGGCTTCAATTAGTGGCACCGCACCAGTTGCTGAGCTTCCGTTCACCTCAGGCCCACCGCCCGGCGCCGAATATAGTTATTAAGCAAAACTGCCAATAACAACATGATGCCTAGAAATGCTTTTAGCCAGTTGTTATCCCAGCCAGCATAAATTATGCCTAAATTGGCCATGCCATAAATCAGTGCGCCTAAAGCTGGCCCAACTGCCGACCCGATGCCGCCAGTCATCACACAACCACCGACAACTGCGCAAATGATGTAAATCAGTTCTAAACCAACACCAGTGCCGCTTTGCACCGTGCCAAACCGGAATAACGAGATTTGCCCCACGAGCCAACCGCAAACAGCGACCGCCATGAAGAGCCCGATTTTGGTGCGGTTTATCGGTACACCGGTGGCTTTGGCGGCATCGAAGTTGCCGCCCACTGCGAATATCCAGTTACCGGCACGAGTACGAGTCAAAATCCAGGTGGCCAGCACAACCACGGCCAGCCACCACCAGACCGAGCTTTGGATAAACGCTCCGGTACCAAACAGCGACGTTTGCGAGGCGAGCAACCATTGAACCGAGCGAAAATAAGGTACTTGGGTCATGCCCTGCACTGACACTTGCCCGATAATGGCCCGCACTACCGCCAGGTTAATGCCTTGTAAAACAAAGAACGATGCCAGCGTCACGATGAAGCTTGGCAGTTTAGTTCGCAATACTAGCAAGCCATTTAGCAGGCCGATCGCGGCACACATCAACAGGGAAATCAGCATGGATAACCACACGTTGACGCCGAAATATGTGGTCAACACCCCGGTTACCAAACCAGAAAAACCGACCATAACCCCGGCCGATAAATCAAATTCCCCGCCGGTCATTAATAACCCGACTGGCACTGCCATAATTCCGATCGTGGCGGCTGACTCTAGCCAAGTCGCAATGCCGAGTGGCGACCAAAAATTTTCGGTTGCCAGCGAAAAGAACAGCAAAACTACTAAAGCAGCAATACCGGCGCTAATGGCTGGACGGCCCAGCAGCCGCCGGAATTTTGCTTGTAAAGTATCCTGCGCGCTCATCTTGTGCCCTGCTCGGCATAACGCAAAATCGCCTCGGCATTGTTAATCGTCACCAGCGCTGGGCCCGAATAAATGGGCTGCCCGCCGCCGATTTCATTGCCGTTAATTGCCCGCAAATACAAGGCAGTCACGCCCAGAAAGCCTTGCACATAGGGCTGCTGATCAATTGCAAAAGCTAAGTTTCCATCCAATATATCGTGCAGCACATTGGTGGAAAGGTCGAACGTTGCCACGATGGCATCCGACCCGGCTGCCTGGGCCGCAGCAGCGGCTTGAACCCCGACTGCTCCTTGCAGGGCGAGTACCGCGTCTATCGTGGGGTCGGTTTGTAGCCGCGCAGAAATCGTTGAGGCTACGGCGGCTGGGTTTCCCGCATCAACTTGCAAATTTGCCATCGTGCCGCCCATTGCTGCTGCTGCGGCGGCGCATCGCTGTTGCAATCCGATATTGCCAGCTTCATGGATAATGCAGATTCCGTTGGTGCCACCTAATCGAGCCAACTCCGCACCCGCTGCCGACCCGGCGATGGTTTCGGACTGGCCCACATGGGTCACTGCGCCCAGCGCAGCCCACTCATCCAGCCCGGAGTTGATTGAAACAACCGGGATACCTGCAGCCACGGCTTGTTGAATCGCGGTAGCAAGCCCATCCGGATTTGCAATGGAAACGACGATGCCATCCACCCCGGCCGCGATGGCCTGGTTGATCAGGAGCGACTGACCGCCGGGATCATTATCTGATGCCCACTGCACAGTCACCCCGTAGTCATGTCCGGCTTGCATGGCGCCGGATTGCACCCGGTCCCAGAACTCGTCCCCGGCGCTCGCATGGGTAATAACCGCGAATGTCAGGTTGTCAACATCGAAATCCCGGGGTGGAATTGCCGTTGCCGACCCGCCGACATCGGGCAAGCTGCATCCGGCCAACAGCATTGCTCCGGCCCCGATTAGGCCCACGCGCAAATAGCGCTTTCTGCGTGCCTCATCGCAGTGCCGTCTCAGCCCCACATGCCCAGCCTAACCATTATCCCCGTTGAGTGTCGGGCTTGGTAACGCTAAGTCGCCTTTTACGTTACTAATCCCGACATCGAACCCACTCGGTTACACCGAGGGCGGTTTACGGTATACATTGCGGTTTTGCTGGCGCTTCTCCGGTCGAAACTGGCGGCTTCTTGTCCGGGCAATGACTTACATTCCGCTTGATCGGATCATCCGGGGACCAAGTGGTACTGCCCTTATCGGCTGCCGGGTCATAAGTCAGGTGCCATCGTTCATTAACTGAACAGCCCTCTTTGTCACTCCAACCGAAATCTTTAGCGAGCGCCAACAGTTGCAGGCGTACCGGATCGTCGAACCCTTCAAAACCGGGCACGTCAATGGCTTGGCCCTTGCCGTGGTTCGAAGTGCCGGGCACCGCAGCGGCCCCGAGGTCGGAAGTGCGGACGTATCGGGTGCCATTCCAAGTGCGCACGTCGCAGAACTCGCCACCGCCTTTGGCTTTGGGAGTATAGCGCTGCTCAAACAGCATCTTTTGGGTGTCGTAGGGCCGCCATGCACTGCTCAGCGGGAAGTTTTGACCGAAGGTGCTCAGCACCCGCTCCCACGATGCCGCAGCATCGGCCCGCAACCGCCACTCGGGCGATTCGGTGACAGCCGACGTAGAAGCAGTGGTGATCTGACCGCCGCTACCCGGCTTTTCGTAATTGCGCAGACCCATCGTGTCTTTGCCATCGCCGTTCCAGTCGCCAATCAATACGGCATTGCGGGAACCGCCCACCGTCATCTCATGCGAAGGCTTGGCCGAACTATCCCAAGAATCGTAGGCGTAGTAGGTGTTCCCTTTGCGGATAAGCGGGGTGTCGGTGCCGTTGCCGTCCCAGTCGCCCAGGCCCACTACTTCCGCGCCTTTGGCGGGTTTGAAAGTTTTAGTTTCAACCGAGCCGCCAGTCGGATATTGAATTTTGAAAACATCGCCCTTCCGCAGCACAATGGCATCTTTGCCCTTGCCGTCCGGGTCGCCCACCAAAGTTAAGTCCGCATCGGTGCCGAACGAGAAGCTGTAATCCGGGGCACCGTCGCCCAGGGAATCGCGTAACAGCCAGCGGCCATTTGAGCGGACGCCGAACGTGGTTTTCCCGTCGCCATTCCAGTCGCCGGCAACCAGTACATTCTGCGTATCCCAGTATTTGCCTTTTTGATAGACCGCATCGTTGGCATCGTTATATAAGGTGTCGATGGCACCATTGCGGGTAGCAAGCGAGGTGGTACCGTCACCATCCCAATCGCCCGTAAACACCTGGTCGGTGGCCGATCCTACCGTGGCCTCCTTGGCGATATTGCCAGACCAATCATTGTAGAAAACATAGCCATCGCTATGCCCTCCGGCAGATGGCCCCTTGGCCATCGCGGGACTAGCTAAGCCGACTAACCCCAAGGTTAGGGCGCAGGCTCCCGATGCTAAACGTGCTCCGCGAAATGCGGACCCCGAACAACGCTGTCGGTTCATCCCCCAATTTTACGCCCGGACTTCCGCAACTGCCCACTGATAAAAAACAGAAAAAAGGTGAAGTTTCCCATAACCACGCTAGCTATCCTGCTGCAAATGTACATCCGTTCAACTTCCACGGGGTAGCAAAAGACCCCCGATTCTTGCGAACCGAGGGTCTTTTTGAAGTTTAGTTAACTAATATTAACTAGCGTTCGAGATTAGGCCCATGCCTTGCCAGCGGTAACAACGTTACCGTAAGCATCTACGGCGCGGTGACCGAGAACCTCGTCGTTTTGGCCAACTACGCGACCAGCAACAACGCGCTCTTCAGCAACCGGAACCTCTTCGACATCAAAGTGCTGCTCGCGCACAGTGTCGGTTACGGTCTCTACGCGGTCGGTACCAACATTGCGGATACCAACTTCGTCGTAAACGCGGGCAGCCTTGGTCACGACAGCTTCTTCAGCCGATTCGCGAACCTCAACTACAGCGTCGTCCCAGTCGGTGTCGAGGAAGTTGTCATCTGCAACTGCACGGTGGAATACCTCAGCGTGCTCATCGTGCAGGGTAACCTCGGCGGAAACCGGCTTGGTAACGGTGTAACGACGGATGCGCTCTGCACCGGTGTCAACGAGACGCTTGCCAACAGCAATGTTCTCCTTGAGCAGCTTCAGTACGCCTTCCTTGCCCAGGTCCTCGCGAACCGGAGCTACCGGGATAACCTCAGCCTCTTCGGCAACCAAGTTGGTGCGGTCGGCAACAACTAGGTCGTGCTGGTTCAAGATTGCCAGCGCACGCGGTACCGATTCGCTGTCAGCGCGTAGCGTCAAGATAACGCCGCCATCAGCGATCAGGTTCGCGAACGAAGCGGTGTCAGCATCGGAGAAGTCGCGGCCAAACAGACGACGCCATAGGCGAGGATCGTTGGTCGAGAGGTCGGTCGGCAGGCTGCCTTGACCGGCTTCAGAGATATCTGCGGCGCTGAAACCAGCGTTTACTAGATTGGCAACAGCAGCATCGGCGTGTGCCTTGGTATCGTATAGGGTTACGATTTTCTCCCTAGCCATTAGCTAAGAACCTTTCCGTTGTCCGGAGTTTCACTGGTGATATGTGAAACTTCAACATCCTGTTTGCGGAGTTCGACGTCATCGTGATAACGCTCAGTCGATTCATCCAGTCGGATGTGTACTTCTTCTTTAAGGATGAGCCGACGGATTACCTCGACCTTCTCCTCTACCACAGGAACAATCACAACATCGCCTTCAGTGCGAATAGTCGGGATTGAATCTACGGGTTGGTCGATCGCAATGCGCTCGACCGCGGCACTTGTGCGCCGCAGCTCTAGATCCACCGGCTCTAAGTGAGTGGTGGTTTTGCGCTCTAGGCGCAGACCGCCGTCTTCTACTTTGCGCTTGGAAACTTTGAGTTCCTCCGCTAGCAGTTTCAGGGTCTTGTAATCGGGATCGTCAACCGGAATCGTGAGCGCCTCAACCGCCTCAACGGGCACCTCAACCTCAGCTACTTCAACTTCAACACTGTCCACGTTATCGACTGCGTAGGCGTCTTCAGCCATCGTTTTGCGCCTCCTTGGGGCCTTGGGTATTCACTTCCGCATTGGGTTTGGCGCCCAGTGCGTCGGTTTCTGTCCGAGCGCTAACGTACTGGTATCCGGCTCCGTTAGCAATATGTAACCGACAGCGTGTCGCGCCGCAAAGCTATCTCGCGGCGACGAATGGCCGGAGCACCCCAAAAAGGCCACTACATCCGGGCCAGGTCAGGCCGTATTTTCCGGCCCGGGCTGCCTTGGGAAAACCTTTTTGTCTGTGACATCAATTACGTTACGGACATGTCAATAACGGAACGGTTGCGGAGCGGCGAGGCTGGCCGCAAGGCCCGAGAGCAGCGCCGCTTCTCGGAGAGGTCACATTCGACCAAGGGCGTGCATCGCCTTTGGGTCGCGCTTGTAATGAGCGGCCTCGCCTTGGGGTTGGCCACGGGTTGTGCCTCGGATGACAGTGATGGTCCTGGTGTTTTAGCAGGTCAGCTTGCCGATGCTATCTCGCAAGGCGGGCTAGCGCTGATCCCAAAAACGCCCGATACCCTCACCATTGATGCCGTCACCCAAGCCGACGAAGTGCTTTCCCCGTTGGAGACTGCCACCGGGGCGGCCGGAGCGCCGGTCCAAGTTGTTTCAGTATCAGAGCCGACGGACCGCAACAATGTGGGCAGTCAAGCCACCGCTCAACTCGCATGGGATTGGGATTTTGGCAATGGGGAAGCGTGGCAGTACACCACGGCCGCCGAGCTAGAGGTCATTGCCGACACCGGCGGGGGCAATCCTGGCTGGGCAGTGCATTGGGACCCCGCGATTTTGGCTCCTGGATTGGAGGCTGGAGAGCGTGTGGTGGTGCAGCGAGTACCGGCGCCGCGCGCGTCAATTTTAGATGGCCAAGGGCATCCGTTAGTAGAGGCGAGGCCGGTTTGGCGAATTGGCATAGATAAGACATTTATCCCGGCTGACCAGTGGGAATCCGCCTCTCGTGGGTTAGTCGCTTTGATTGACTCGGTCGGTTATACATTCAACCCGGACGATTTCGTGGCGAAAGTTAATGCCGCAGGGGAACGGGCTTTCGTCGAATTGATCACGTTGCGCCAAGAAGCTTTCCCCGGATTCCGGTCGGACGTGGAGCATGTGATCGGTGCTCGCGCCTTAGATGAGATGCGGGACTTAGCGCCATCGGCAAACTTTGCCCGCCCGATGATCGGTAACGTGGGCGAGGCCACTGCCGAGCTAATCGAACAGTCAAACGGGCGCTTAGTGGTGGGAGATACCACTGGCCTCTCCGGCTTGCAGCGCTACTACGATGAGCAACTCGCCGGGTCTCCCGGCATCACAGTGAGCATCACCAATGCGACCGATTACGTTGCGGGGATGACCAGGGACGTATTTTCCATCCCCCCCACTCCAGGGGTGGACCTGGAGACCACGTTCGATGTAGCCGCCCAAACTAAGGCCGAGGAGATATTGGCTTCGGTAGATCCGGCGGTCGCTATCGTGGCAATCCGGGTATCAACCGGTGAAGTAATCGTGGCGGCAAACGGGCCAGGTTCCGGTTCATTCAACACCGCGATCCTAGGCCAGTACCCGCCGGGTTCTACTTTCAAAGTAATTGACGCTTTGGCGCTGCATCGGCATGGCGTCAACGCCGACAGCATGGTGCAATGCCCGGAAACCATTGAGGTGGACGGGCGGGTATTCCAAAACGTGCCAGGCTATCCCTCCGCGGCGCTCGGCGAGGTTCCGTTCCGGACGGCCTTTGCAAACTCCTGCAACACAGCCTTCATCGGGCAAGCTAACGTGGTTCCCGAGCGGGATTTAGCGACGGCCGGGGCTGACCTGGGCCTTGGCGTGTATGCCCCCTTAGGGATCGGGGCAGCTTTTGGCGATGTGCCCGATGAAGCTACCGGCACCACCCATGCTGCGAATCTATTGGGCCAAGGCTCCATTCAGGCTTCGCCGTTTGCAATGGCGCGGGTAGCGGCTTCGGTGGCGGCTGGGCATCGGGTGGACCCGGTACTGGTGCGGCCCACCATTCCGAGCGCCGAAGTGCCTGATGAAGCTGAACCGGCATCGTCGCTAACCGAGGAAGAAGCCTCGTTCTTGCGTGAGATGATGGGCGCCGTAGTTTCCGAAGGCTCGGCCGGAATTTTGAGTGACATCCCGGGCATTGTCGGTGCTAAAACTGGCACTGCGCAGTTCGGTGACGGCTCGCAAAACCATACCTGGATGATCGCCATCATGGGGGACTATGCCGTGGCGGTATTCGTTGAGGTGGGCGAGTTCGGAGCCACCACTTCGGGGCCGCTCATGCATCAATTCCTCCAATACTTAGCTACCCGTTAACAAAGGCAGGCTTCCACTATGACCGAGATTTATGCCGACATTGAAGAGAACGCCGGTTTCGGGGAGTTCGAATTCGAGCGCCGGTTCTTAGTCAGCGACTTCCCCGCTGACCTGCAAGATTCGCCTGCACTGATCGTCCAGAGCTACTTTTTAGCCGAAGATGGGTACGCCATTCGGGTTCGCTGTCAAGCCACAAATCTGGTTGCCGACTTTGACGAAATGCGCAACGGGCCAGAGCTGTTGCGTAAGTATCGTGAGCAAGTTGATTTTGCTGCGATCACCGTCAAAGGCCCAGCAGCCGGAGGTACGCGCTATGAGTCAGAGCGGGTGCTGGACCCTGGGGTCGGAGTCGAATTGGTGCTGCGCGGTAAAGCCATCGTCACCAAAGTCCGGTACTCGGTCTGGCTCGGCCAAGACGGTTGGGTAGTTGACGTGTTTGGGGGCGACAATGCCCCGTTGATGATCGCGGAATGTGAGCGGTCCAGCCCGGTTACTGACTTGCAAATCCCTAATTTTTGCGTCACAGAGATTACCGATGACCATAGGTTCTCCAACGATTCCTTAGCGCATCGGCCCTACGGTAACTGGCACGCGGAATACGAAGCGGAACTAGCAAAAACGGGGCGCAAATTCCGCAACGACTTCGGGAAAAACTCCTAGTCACCAGCGATCTGTCACCAGCGATCGTGGATGTCAGCGCGGAAATACTGATCGTACAAGCCTTGCAGCTCAGAGTTGAACCCGGCACCTAAGACCGGCGCGCTCCCCGCAGCGGCATTGAGCCGCGCTTGCTCCACATTGCGCGCGCCTGGGATAACTGTAGAAACGCCAGGCTGTTGCCATATCCAAGCTAACGCAGCTTGAGCCGGAGTCAACGTCCCCCCAAACTCTCGTTCCACCAAGTCCGTGAACTGCTGCGCAGCTTCGACCCCTTTATCGAAGTCCACCCCGGAGAAAGTCTCGCCCTGATCGAAAGCCTCCCCTGCGCGGTTGTAGGTGCGGTGATCATTATCTGCAAATGTGGTGTCGGCGCGGTAGCGGCCCGAGAGCAGACCGGATGCCAGCGGTACCCGCGCAATGATGCCAACTTTGTTTTCCGAAGCCGCCGGGAGCACCCGCTCCAGCGGTTTGAGCCGGAACGGATTGAGGATGATTTGCACAGTTGAGACGCCGGGCTGGGCTATGGCAGTAAGCGCTTCGTCGCAGGTTTCCACGCTGACGCCATAGTTAGCAATTACCCCCTCGGCAACCAGGGTATTGAGCGCATCGTAAACTGCCTCATCGAAATAAACCCCGGACGGCGGGCAGTGGAGCTGCAACAGATCGAGCCGATCCACACCCAGGTTTTTGCGGGAGCGATCGGTCCACGCCCGGAAGTTGGCCAGGTTGTAGTTGGCCGGGTCTTGCTCCACGCGCCGGCCCAGCTTGGTGGCCACGGTGATCCCCGCCCCGGGATTCGCGGCCAAAAACTTACCGATTACCTGCTCAGACCGGCCATCGCCATAAACATCCGCAGTGTCAAAGAACGTCACGCCCGCGTCGGCTGCGGCATCCAACACGGCAAAAGCATCCGCTTCGGAAACCTCGCCCCAGTCCGACCCCAGTTGCCACGTGCCCAACCCAACAACCGAAACGAGCCGGGCAGTGCGACCGAGTACATGATGCTCCATACCGCTAACATTAACGCAACTAGCTGGGAATTTAAGGATTTTTGAATTTTGTCCGCGCAGGTTTGTAGGGTGACTACATGAGCCAGAGCCTCCCACTATCCGGGGAACAGTACGAGATCCAACTCGGTGACCAACGCGCCACGATTTGCTCGGTCGGCGGGGCAGTTCGGGAGTTCCAGGTGGGCGGTCGGGATGTTTTTGTGCCGTTCGATGCAGACCAAGTCTCGCCGGTATTTAACGCGAGCATTCTAGCTCCTTGGCCGAACCGGCTGGGTGGTGGGGCTTATTCGTTTGAAGGCTATTCCGGTCAACTCCCGGTGGATGAACCAGCCAGGGGTACCGCCCTGCATGGGTTAGTTTGCTGGGTTACTTGGGAGTTGATTAAGCACGATGCGGCCGCAGTCACTTTGCAATATGACCTACCGGCGCGCCCCGGTTGGCCGTACCAGTTGCGGTTCCAGGTTGAATACTGGCTAGCGGATGACGGCCTGCATTGCAAATTCACTGCGACCAACCTCGGGGTTAAGGCTGCACCCTACGGCGTCGGGTTCCATCCTTGGCTGTCCAGCGGTTCGGCATCGTTGGATGACTGTGAAGTGCGGCTAGATGCGGCTGAACATGTGGTCAACAATGAGGTTTTACTGCCAGTAGGTGTGGAGCCGGTGGCTGGGGAGTTCGATTTACGCGCGCGCCGCACCCTTCGCGAACTGGATTTGGATGATGCATGGCTCTCCCCTACCTATGATTCGAACGGCAGATCCTGGTGCATCTTGTATTGCCCCGATGAGAAGGCGCCAGCAGTTTGGAGCGATACCTCGCTCCCGGCCTGGCAGGTTTGCAGCGCTAACCACATCCCCGCGTACTACCGATTTGGGTTGGCTGCCGAGCCAATGACTTGCGTAGCAGATGCGTTTAATACCGGGGACTTGCTCATCAAACTCAACCCTGGGCAATCGCATCAGGTTCATTGGGGCGCTACTTTGCTGGAAGTGAGCTAGCTATGACTAGCGAAACCCGAGTGGTGTTTATTGGCGATGACCTGGTTGCAGGGCGGGGTGACCCGCGAGCGCAAGGTTGGCCTGGCCGGGTAGTTGCCCGCACTGAACCGCCAGCCGCATTGACTGCTTATGTGTTAGCAGCTCCAGGGGAGGCTACTACCGGCCTGGCTAATCGCTGGGAAGATGAGGCCGATCGCCGGTTCAACCCCGAAGGGCCAAACCGCTTAGTGATCGGACTCGGCTGGTCCGACTTGGATAACGGCGTCTCAGTGGCTAGGGCTCGGTTGAATCTGGCTAACATCCTAGATAAAGCCGCAGCCAAGAAAATCCCAGCGATGGTGGTCGGGCCACCGCCTCGCCGGGCAGAAGAGGAATCCTCAATTTCTGCCTACTCCGAAGCTTTTGCCGAGGTGTCCGCGCGGAGGGAAACCCCTTATGTGGAAACCTTGAAGCCGCTGGCCAATCACGAACAGTGGTTGGAAGACATGCGTGCCTCCGGGTTCACTTGGCCAGCTCAGTTCGGCTATGGCTTAATCGCCTGGTTGGTGCTTCACTCCCATTGGACCGAATGGGTCCGGGATTAGGGCGAGCCTAGTTTAGGCGTTAGGGCGCTTCCCGTGGTTAGCCTTATTCCCCTTGCGAGTGCGACGCTTATTTCCGCGTGTGCTCATAATATTCTCCTGGTTAAGTTAAAAACTCGGTTTAGTTACTGGCCCTACTCTGCCACGGATTCGCCGGATTCGTAACTCATTGCCACAATTCGCGCCTGAATCCGCATCCGCAACGATGCGGGAGCCCGCTCAACTGCCACGCGTTGCACAATTTTGGCTACCGCTTGTTCCCCAGCCGCTTCGGTCCGGCAGGGCAGACAATCGTCAATGTGCGCTTCGACCAAGGCAGCAACCGGAGTCGGTAAATCTGCATCGTGATACCAAACGAGATGCGTGTATTGGCACTCTACGCAATTACTCATCGCCCGCTCCTTCGCCTGATGCTGCCGCTTTACCCTTTGGAATAGTCAACGTTTTGGGTAAAGGTTTTATTCCCGAAGCGGCACCTTCCATGTTTTTTTCACTCTCAGCACCTCTAATTATTCCGCGCTCTTTTGCATAATCCGCGAGCAGCGTGCGCAACTGAGCCCGGCCCCGGTGCAACCGGGACATCACAGTACCAACCGGGCAATCCATGATGTCTGCGATGTCTTGGTAGGCCATGCCTTCTACATCGGCGTAGTAAACGGCCATCCTTCGGTCTTGCGGAAGTTGGGCTAGCGCCTCGGAAACTTCGGTATCAGTTAGCTGGCTCAGCGCCGACAGCTCGGCAGATTGCGCCGTCAGGTCCGGAGTGGAATTGACCTCCCAATCGGTTAGGTCTTCGGCCGGAGTTTGCTGTGGCTCACGTTGTTTTTTGCGGTAATGGTTGATGTAGGTATTAGTCAAAATCCGGTACAACCAAGCTTTGAGATTGGTGCCCGGCTGGTACTGCTCGAAAGCCGTGAAAGCCTTCAGAAAAGTATCCTGCACTAAATCTTCAGCATCCTGGGGGTTGCGAGCCATCCGCAGCGCTGCCGAGTACAGAGGGTCCAAGTACTCCAGTGCGCTCGCCTCGAATTGGGCCAACCGGTCGGTTTGGCTCTGCCCCGGTTCCGCCACTTCTTCGTCCACGAGGTAAATCTAGCCGAATTGCGCAAAGATGTATCTATGATTCTTCGTCGCATTGCTCGTCCGTTGCTTGCCGCGCCATTCGTGTACGACGGAGTGCGCGCTGTTCTGTGGCCCGCCGACAACATCACTAAATGGCGCCAGAAGTTACCCGAAGACCAAGTTACCGATGATCAGGTCCATCTCATTGCCCGGGCTCACGGCATCGCCAATGTGGGGTTAGGCACGCTACTAGCGTTAGGGGTATTACCCCGCGTATCCGCTGTCGGCTTAGCCTTTTTAGCGATTGATGAGGCTTGGATCGGTAATCCGTTTGATGGCGATGCCAAGGGTCTGCGCGGGGAACGGACCGAGAAATTCATTGAATCGCTGGGCCGCGCCGGCGCCGCGTTGATCGCGGGTGCCGACCTAGAAGGCAAACCGGGTGCCCGATGGCGTATCCAGGCTGCCCGTCACGAACGGGCCGACCTCAAGAAAGGCAAAAACATCGAGCACATCGCCTTGGTGTAACGCTTGATGACGGGCACAGGTCAACCACTTGGAACTACGGCGCTTTGGCCTGCCCCGACCCCGGCTGGGCCCCTCAACGCCATAGTTGAAGTGCCCGGTTCGAAATCACAAACTAACCGGATGCTGGTCCTGGCGGCCTTGGCGGATTCGCCCTCAACAATCCAGGGCGCGCTGCGGTCGCGGGATACCGATTTGATGATCGCGGCGCTTAACCAACTCGGCGCCGTTATCGTGCCGGGAGAAAACTCGACCACTCTAAAGGTCAGGCCAATCGCGTCAAACCAGTTACGCCCGTCAAGGAAACACCCGCCGTCATTCTGCGCGGAGTCCGGCACGGACGGAGCCGCAGAACCTCCCCACCCCAACCCCGGCTTAATCAGTATAAATGTCGGATTAGCCGGAACCGTGATGCGGTTTGTGCCGCCGGTAGCCGCCACGGTCAGCCGCCCCGTCCGGTTCGATGGAGATGAGGGAGCGCGAGTCCGCCCAATGAAAGGGCTGCTAGATGCCCTTGCCAGCTTGGGCGTGCAAATCACTTATCATGGCGAACCAGGTTTCCTCCCGTTTACCATGCAAACTACGCCCCCGGTCCAAGGTGGCGAGGTAACGGTAGATGCCAGCGCCACCAGCCAGTTTGTCTCCGGGCTTCTGCTTTCCGCTCCTCGATTCGCCGACGGGCTTAAGCTGACCACAATTGGCGCGGTGCCGAGTCGCCCTCACCTCGATATGACAGTTGAGGCGCTGCGGGAAAGAGGCGTGCGTGTGGACGATGATGCGGATCAAGGGCAGTGGGTGGTTCACCCCGGCCCCATCACCGGCGGGTTGATGCGAGTGGAGCCCGATCTGTCCAACGCTGCTCCGTTCTTGGCTGCGGCACTCGTGGCGGGCGGTAGCGTGTCGGTGCCGGGTTGGCCCAGCCAAACTACCCAGCCGGGCGCGCTGGTGCCATCGTTATTAGAAATGATGGGCGCAAAAGTCGAGCAAGATGCGGGCACGATGACGGTCACCGCTTCCGGTTACTCGCATAACGCGGGCACTGGAAACCAGCCGTTTATCCAAGGCATTAACGTTGACCTCAGTGCGGCTGGCGAGTTGGCTCCCACTTTCGCCGCCCTAGCTGCGTTGGCTGCCACGCCAAGTCGCTTTACTGGCATCGGGCATTTGCGTGGGCATGAAACAGACCGCCTCGCCGCGCTAGTCACCGAGATAAACCGGCTCGGCGGTGATGCTCGTGAGTTGCCCGATGGGCTAGAAATCAACACTGCGCCTTTGCATGGCGGGGTTTGGCACACTTATGACGATCATCGGATGGCCACGGCGGGCGCCATCATCGGGCTGCGTGTGCCGGGAGTTAGGGTGGAGAATATCGAAACCACTGCCAAAACTTTGCCGGATTTTGCCACGATGTGGGCGGGCCTGGTTGGCACGCAGCAGGAGGTGACCAGATGAGTCGGCCTTCGCATCACGATGAGCATCGGCACTTTGAACGCGCCACAAATCGCAATAGTCGGCCGCGCACCAAAAATCGCCCGGAATACGCCGACGCCGAGATGGGTTTTGTGACCGGGGTGGATCGGGGGCGCTACACCGTGCTCGTCACCGATGAAACCGAGTCAGTGAGTAGCAGCGACCAAATTGAGTTCGCCAAAGCGGCTGATCTGGCCGCCGGTTCGCGAACGATTTATGCCATGAAAGCCAGGGGACTCAATCGCGACCGCATCGTAGTTGGGGATCGGGTACTACTTGTTGGCGATACCTCCGGCTCGCCCGATGCCTTAGCTCGGATCGTGCGGATAGCTGACCGCACTTCGGTGTTGCGCCGCACTGCGGATGACAACGACCCTTATGAGCGTGTGATTGTCGCGAACGCCGACCAGTTGATGGTGGTGGTAGCTCTGGCCGACCCACCGCCGCGGATTGGGATGATCGACCGAGCCGTGGTGGCTGCTTACGAGGCCGGGATTGATGCCACCCTGGTGCTGACTAAAGCTGACCTCGGCTCTCCCGCCGAGCTGCGAGCGCTCTACGAGTCCGCCGGCGTCCGGGTCATCGTTACGGAACGGGATGCCGTTGATCCGCACCACGATGACTCTACGCTTGACCAGACGGCGCAATCGCCGCACCTGGATAATTCAAAAAAAACATTAGCCTTAAATCCTGAGTCGGTGGCTGAGGTGCTCGCGGCTTTGCGTGGCCGGGTCACAGTGTTTTTGGGACACTCGGGGGTAGGCAAGTCCACGTTGGTCAATGCGCTGGTGCCAGGCGCTGCTCGCGCTACCGGACACGTTAACGAAACTACTGGCCGGGGGCGGCAAACCTCCACTTCGGCCGTGGCTCTAGCGCTGCCCACCGGCGACGGCTGGGTAGTTGATACACCCGGAATCCGCTCCCTCGGCATTGCGCATGTGCAAACTGAGCAGGTTGTGGCTGCTTTCCCTGACCTGGTAATCGTGGCGGACGAGAAATGTCCCCGTGGATGTAGTCACCTGGACGATGCCCCCGACTGCGCGCTTGATGAGTGGGTCGAGTCTGACCCCGAACCTGCCACAATTACTGCACGGCGCCAGCGCCTCGAATCTCTGCGCCGACTGTTAGCCGCTCGCGCTGCTGCGGCAGTCTCTCTGGAACATCATGCCTCCAAAATCGAACGCCGCTCCGCCGCCTCCGCCAAGCGCAAAAAATAGCCTGCTTAAATCCAGTTCCGCTTTGCGGCCTGCACCCCGGCCATAAACCGAGTCTTGGCGCCTAACCGCGCCATCAGGTCAGCGACTCGGCGTGCTGTGGTCCGCTCGCAATTCCCCATTGCCACACAAATCTCTTTATCTATCCAACCTAACGAAAGCATCTCCAATAGCGCACGCTCTTCGCTCGCTAGTTGACCACCTTCGTTATCTAGTACCATCCCCAACGGAGTAGCTGACATCCAATTCAATTCGAACAATTCCTGCAAGCATTTCACCACCAACGGTTCCCGATAAATGATTATTGAAATATTTCCGCTCTTTGGCTGAAATGGAAGTACAGCCACTTTTTTATCAAAAATAATCATCTGCGTAGGCAAATCGGGTAAGGTTCTCACGGCTGCCCCTCGATCATTTAACCAGCGCACATGGTCCAAAACTGAAGTGTACTCCCGCAAATCACTTAGGTATATAGACCGGGACCGAACTCCGCGGGAATACATTGCTTCGTCTGCCCGTTGGGTTTCCCGTAGCCTTGTTTTGGATACCTTACCCGCAGCGATAAATGATGTAACTTCTGATTCGGTCTGCGCGCTGAGCAGGCGAAGCTTGGCGTCTATCGCATTAAGTCCTTCTGAAATTTCAACCAAGGCCGAAGGGAACTCCCGAGCCAAAACGCCCGATAGCGCGTTTGGCGCCAACGATTCGTCAATTGAGTGGCGCGTTCTGTCCATAATTTTTTTAGTCCCCACACCACTGATATTGCGCGGTTTAGCTACCACATAACCATTTAATCACCTGTGTCAGGTTCCTGCCAAACGTACATGAATCGAGGCCACTCGATTTGACCCCCCAAACGCTTTTTCCGCACACTAAACGCATAACCAGATAATAAACATTTCAAAGTTGACCTGCGTATCTGCTTATAAAAATTATGACAAAGGAGGCTCAAATGTCTTACCTAAGCAATTACTACCACTATGTTCTCGCGCTCAACCCCTCGTCCATTTTTTGGCCTCTTCCCCTTTAAAGAATTTTCCTTTTAACGAAATATTAAAAATTTCCTGGAACCACCAATCAAATGGACTCAGGCGTTGCAACCGCAACAACACTAACCTCTTCACCGTCTCGCTATAACGGCAAGCGGCGAGCTAATGCGAGTGCACTCGCAGAATCGAAAGGAGTTCGGCATGAGAGAACTAAGAAAGTACACCCAGCGCACTATTTTGGTGGGGGCATCCTCAGTTATGATGGTTCTTGGCCTTGCATCACCGGCGAGCGCAGGAGAGCAAAAAGGTCCCGTGGTAACTTGCCCAGGTAGCCTCGTTGCGCAAGTTGATCATGGCGTTGGCGGAGCAGATTCCTGGATTGAGTTCGGTATTCAAGGTACTAACCCTGTTCGTCCGTCGTTTGTCCGATGGACCGGGCCAATGACGGCCGGAACCAAAGTTCACACTGCTCCATTTAGCGGAACAGGGTACGCGCACGTCCAATATTCCGGAATTGCAATTTTGAACCTGCAGACTCATTGTCATGCGGCTCCGTAGCATATACCTCACAGTGTTGACGACTGTAGCCATTGGATTAGCCATAGGTGGCTGTCAACAAGACTTCTCTCCCCCAGCGCCCGAATCGACCGCACCATCCATCGGTGAGTTGCAACGGGCACGCTCCGAGTCGATATTGCAATGCCTCTTCGAAAAAGGCTGGACTTCAGACAACGCCAAGGTTGTTGCAGATAATGCTATGTCGTTCGAAGTCGAAAACGAACAACTACCCGCCTTGCATGCAGACATTGAAACATGTGAAGACCTGTTCCCACTCATAATTGAGTGAATTCGACGCCATTAAAACATCTTTAGAGAAACAACCCCGCTGGATCGGTGCCAGTGGGGTTGTTTTGTTAAACGCATTGCATGTTGAGGTGCATTAAACAGCTAGACTTGCAGTTGATGAATGAGCTGGAATTTGCCCTTGCATTGGCTGATAAGGCTGATGAAATTACCATGTTTAAGTACCAGAGTGTCGATCTGGTAGTTGCGGAAAAACCGGATTTGACTCCGGTTACCGAGGCGGATAAAGCTGTTGAGCAGACTATTCGCAGTGAAATCGCAAAGCAATTCCCCAACGATTCAATCTTGGGAGAGGAATTCGGGTTAGATTCAGCAACTCCACCTCCTGGACTAACACAAAATGATGGATTATTAACGCGGCAGTGGATTATTGATCCTATTGATGGGACTAAGAACTTTGTCCGGGGTGTACCGGTTTGGGCCACGCTGATTGCATTAGCTGAAGGTAACGAGGTGATTGTCGGTGTGGTGTCCGCACCGGCGATGGGTCGGCGCTGGTGGGCAGTGAAGGGGCAAGGTGCTTGGGTGCTCACCAAACCAGATGTCACGCCATTATCGAGCTTCGATATTCAGAATAAGATAACAAAACCGATTCCAAAACGAATTTCCGTTTCCCAGGTTAGCGATTTGGCACATGCCTCGTTAGCTTATGCCTCGTTAGGCGGCTGGGAAGAAATCGGCAAATTGTCAAAATTTTTACAATTAGCAAATAGATGTTGGCGCACTAGAGGATATGGCGATTTCTGGAGCTACATGTTATTAGCGGAAGGCGCAGTAGATATCGCGGCTGAACCAGAACTTGAAATTTATGATATGGCTGCTTTAGTACCGATTGTTACAGAAGCTGGTGGCAAATTCACTTCGCTTAATGGAAAGCCGGGGCCGTGGGATGGAAATGCCATCGCCACCAACACCCTACTTCACAGCCAAGCCTTGAATTACTTAGGCCCCGATGACTTAGGCCCAGCGTCCGACTAAGGCCTCGGGGTAGCTCAACGTCAAAATCGCGATAGCAATACCGAAACCCCAATAAACTGCAATGTCGAACCACTTGCTGCGCACGGCAATCCCCGCCGCGCGAGTAGCTTTCGGCGCCCAGGCTCGCCAAATCCCCGCCCCGATCATGGTGGCAGAAAGTGCCAACGCGCCCACATAAGCCGAGATGAAAGTACCGAGCAACGTGGCGATGGTGACCCCCACCCCGGCAAACAGCATCGAGCGCCGCGGGTCTGGCCCGGTGTGCCACATCCCGTGCGTTCGAGCCGCATGCGCGACTGGTGGGTCATCAGTGTGCAAAGTGCCGGACTCCAGTAAAGAACATCGGCACGCCAGCGGCATCGGCGGCGGCGATCACCTCTTCATCACGCACCGAGCCACCGGGCTGAACCACGGCGACTACCCCGTTATTGAGCAGAACTTGCAACCCGTCGGCGAAGGGGAAGAAGGCGTCCGAGGCCGCTACTGCGCCAGCCGAACCGCCTTCAACCAGCTCATTTGCCCGGTTAACTGCGAGTTTAGCAGCATCAACACGGTTGACTTGGCCCATGCCAACGCCGACCGCAGCGCCATCGCGAGCCAACAAAATCGCATTGGACTTCGCAGCTCGCACGGCCCGCCAGGCAAAGGCGAGGTCAGCCAGAGTCTCGGGGCTTACCTCGGCGCCTGCAACTTGCTGCCAGCTCGTTGGGTCATCACCGTCGGCTTGATAACGGTCGGCCTCTTGCACCAAAGTGCCACCGGAAATCGGGCGCTTTTCCGTCCAAGTGCCAGGCTTGCGCGCCGGCAACTGCAACACCCGCAAATTCTTTTTGGCCTTGAGTATCTCTAACGCATCATCATCGTATCCAGGGGCCACGATGACCTCGGTAAACACCGGCGCCAAATCTCGGGCCAGCTCGGCGGTTACGGTGCGGTTGGCTGCCACCACGCCGCCGTACGCACTCAACGGATCTGTCGCATGAGCCCGGCGATAAGCCTGAGCGATGTCCAAGCCAACTGCGATGCCACAGGGATTAGCATGTTTGATGATGGCCACGGCCGGCAACTCATGGTCGAAAGCGGCCCGCCATGCTGCATCGGCGTCCACATAGTTGTTGTAGCTCATCGGTTTGCCGTTTAGCTGCTCGGCATGCGCGAGACCGGAAGGGTCAGCTTCGGAGGGCACTAACCACGCCGCTTGGTGCGGGTTCTCGCCATAGCGCAATTCCACCGCCCCCGGTAGGCTGTCCGTTCCGTACGTGGGTACCTCATCGTGCAACCCGACCCCATCGGGCAACGCGACCCCAACCGCAGCCTCATCGGGCAACCCGGCAATCCAATTGGCAATTGCGGCGTCGTAGGCTGAGGTGGTCGCAAATACCTCCCCGGCAAGGCGGCGTCGTTCTGCCAACGTGAAACCGCCGTTCGCCAAGGCCTCCATCACCGTGGCATACTGCGTCGGCTTGCTGACCACGGCCACCACGGCATGATTTTTCGCGGCCGCGCGGATCATAGTGGGGCCGCCAATGTCAATTAGTTCGACTAATTCATCTTCGGTTTTTCCACTATTCAAAGCTTCGATAAACGGATATAGGTTTCCTACTACTAAATCGAACGGCGCTATATCGTGTTCAGCTAATTGCGCTGCATGGGCAGGGTTACGCACATCCGCCAATAAACCACCATGAATTCGCGGATGCAAAGTTTTAACCCGACCATCCAGGATTTCCGGAAAACCGGTAACTTGTTCAACTTTGGTAACCGGAATCCCGTAATTGGCAATGGTGGCAGCAGTTGATCCGGTGGACACGATGTCCACCCCGGCGTTGTGTAAGGCATGGGCTAGTTCCGCTAAACCAGTTTTGTCATATAAGGAAACTAGCGCGCGCTTAATTGGCCGCCGACCTTCTGCCGCATTAGTCATTTACTAACTCCTTTTGATAAGGCCGTCACGCGTTATTATAGGCTCGATTTTCCCGGCCGACTGCCCAAGTATTTACCAATCAATACCATAGCAATCCCGGCTGCAATTTCCGCCCCAAATATCAGGGCAACCACCCCTGGATTGGCGCCCACTTCGGCCAGCCGCCCACTCCCCAGCGAGCCTCGCGCCAGCCATTGCAACAAGAACATGCCGCCCGCAGCACCGGCTACGGTAACTCCGCCGGCGAGCAACAAATTTCTCAGACCCGATGCAGTGCGCTCATAAGCTCGCCAAAGATACCAGCCAGCAATTGCACCGACCAATAACACCAAAGCCGGTATCCATTGCAGGTAAGCTCCGGACCAGCTTTCCGGCGGCAGCGCGGACACGATCGGCAGTGCAGGGAGCGGGCCTCCTTGCCAGTTACCAGGCGCAAACTCGCTGCCAGTCCCCATCGTGAAACCGGGTCCGACTAACCAACCGGAGACCCATATCAGCCAGTTAGGAAGTAGAAATAGTTGGCCGATGCCAACTACCACTGACCCGATTAGCCCCGGTTGCAGAGTTTGCGCAACGGCTCGGGAACTTTCAAACCCCAGCAGCGACCAAATCCCGGCGAGCACCCCGGCAAACCCCAGGCTACCGATGAGGGCGATGCCGCTCGCTCTCAGCCCAACGGGCAAGGCCTGGGGCAACCGACCCCAAAATTTTTGGAACCACGGGAATATAGGAAGCAGCCGCAGCGAGAACCCTAGGCCCCCAATCACCAATGCCCCCAGCGTGGCGAACGAGGTCATGTTGGGCGGCTCCCCAATTATCCGGGAAGCCAAAGTGGTAAAAAACGAGTAAGCCAAGGCCCCGCCGATCAACGCCCCTAGGCTGTGACTGGCTCTTTTTGCGGTCAACCGGATCAGAACGAGGCATAATGCGGTTAAACCTAACGGCAAGATGTTGAGGTGTAGCGCACCAAACGTTGCTCGGGACCCATGAGCCAACAGCCAGAATCTGGTGGCTCCGGTCAGGGCGAGACCCCAACTGGCATCGTTGCTGTCGGCTAGAACCGCTACTAAAACCAACAACGTCAGCATCGTGTATGCGATGGCGAAGGCTTGGGTAGCTGCTTTAATTCCGCTCCAAACTGGGCCGACATAGCCGACCCAAGCGGGAGGGCTGAGCGGCTCCGGCTTCGCAACGGGTTCCGCGACTATCGGCTTTTCCGGCAGGCTATTTTTAGGCGTATTAGTTTTAGGCGCACTGGTTTTCGTGGAACTGTTTTTAGGCAGGGTGGTTCTCGTTTTCGGCATCGGTGGCCTAGCCTGCGCAGAACTCACGCCCTAATTCTCCCCCATACTCACCCACCAGCACGCGAACCCCGCGCCGAGCTACAACTTTTGAATCGGAGCGTATTTCAGGATTAGGCGTTTGATGCCTTCGCTGCCGAAATCTATTTTGGCGACCGCGTTTTGCCCCAAGTTCTCCACAACCAGCACCTTGCCCAGGCCGAAACTGTCATGGGTCACCCGGTCGCCCACCGCTAAGCTCGGCACATCGCGCTGCGGTTTGGCACTCGGAATTTTGTTGGCAGCAACCGATGAGGTCGCGTTGGCATCGTTCCGTTTAGCACCAAATTTGCGAGTAATGCCACCGGACGATGCCGTAGTGGCGCGTCCGCTGTCGGCGTTAGTCGAGTAGCCACTGGAGTAACCGCCGCCCCAGCCGGATGCGCGTACCGACTCGGTGCCGGACTCCCGGCGTTGCCAGTCAATTAGCTCTTCCGGGATGTCGCTGAGGAAGCGCGACTCGGGCAAAGCTGTGGTGTTGCCCCAGGCTGAGCGTTGCGCTGACCGGGTCAGGTACAAGCGTTCGCGGGCCCGTGTCAGGCCCACATAGGCCAGGCGCCGCTCCTCGGCCAATTCGGTGGCATCGTACATCGAGCGCATGTGCGGGAACGTGCCATCTTCCATGCCGGTGAGGAAAACCACAGGGAATTCCAGGCCTTTGGCGGTGTGCAGCGTCATCAAGGTGACCACGCCGGGGTCGAGTTGCTTGTGGTTATCGCTGCCGTCGTCGCCGCCAATATTGCCGCCATCGGAGGCTGAAATTTGGTCAGTATCGGCCACCAGCGAGATGCGTTCAAGGAAATCGGACAACGTGCCATCTGGGAGTAACTCGCTGAACTCGGCCGCTACCGAAACCAATTCTGCCAAGTTCTCCACCCGAGTGGCATCTTGCGGATCATCGCTGGCCTTAAGCTCGGACAAATAACCGCTTTTATCTAACACAGCTTCCAGTATTTCGGCGGGGTTTTTATTTTGCGAAGCTAATGCCCTAATTTCAGTTAGTAAATCGGCAAACTTCTTTAAGGGATTTAGCGTGCGTGAAGTCAAACCAGGGATTAAATGAGCTTGTTCGAGCGCCGCGCCAAATGAAATTCCGTTTAGGGCTGCGTAACCGGCTACCACGCTTTCCGCTTTATCGCCTAATCCTCGTTTAGGCACATTGACGATTCGCCTTAAATTAACATCATCATCTGGATTGGCAATGGCATGTAAATAGGCCACGGCATCTTTGATTTCTTTACGTTCGTAAAACCTGGTGCCGCCTACTATTTTGTACGGTAAACCGACGCGGATTAAAACTTCCTCTAAAGCCCGGGATTGCGCATTAGCCCGATAGAATATAGCTACATCGCCGGGCCGAGCGTGGTTTGCATCGGTTAAGCGGTCGATTTCACTGGCGATATATCTAGCTTCATTGTATTCGTCATCAGCAGTATAACCGATGATTTTGGCACCTTCACCGGCAGCAGTCCATAAATTCTTTGGACGGCGGCCTTGATTCTTAGAAATAACTGAATTAGCCGCAGTGAGGATGTTTTGAGTGGAACGGTAGTTTTGTTCTAACAGAATAGTTTCGGCATCGGGGTAATCATTTTCAAATTCTTCGATGTTGCGAATTGTGGCGCCTCGAAAAGCGTAGATAGATTGATCAGCATCGCCAACCACAGTTAATTCGCCTGGTGATATGCTCCCAGGCCCGCCAACCAATTCTTTGATCAGCATGTACTGAGCATGGTTGGTATCTTGGTATTCATCCACCAGGATATGCCTAAACCGCCGCCGATAATGTTCAGCAACTGCTGGGTTCTTTTGCAGCAGTTCTACCGTTTTCATGATGATATCGTCAAAATCTAAGGCACTAGCTATTTTTAAGCGCTCTTGATATGCCGTATAAACATCGGATAAGACTCGATCAGCTTCGCCAGAATTGGCATACGCTTTAGCGGTTATCAATTCATTCTTTAAATCTGAAATTTTCCTGGCTAAAGCTCTTGGGGCGTGTTTTTTAGGGTCCAGATTTAGCTCTTTGGCAATTAGCGTGATTAGCCGCAGCGAATCGGCGGCATCGTAAATCGAAAATCCTGACTTCAACCCGGCGTTTTGATATTCCCGCCTCAAAATCCGGACACAGGCTGAGTGGAAAGTGGAGACCCACATCCGCTCGCCTTCGCTGCCGATCAAGTTAATTACCCGCTCCCGCATCTCGGCGGCAGCCTTATTGGTAAAGGTAATTGCCAGAATCTGAGACGGCCATGCTCGCTTAGTCGCTATTAAATAGGCGATCCGGTGAGTTAATACCCTGGTTTTGCCTGAACCCGCCCCAGCTACAATTAACAAAGGGCCACCTTGGTAAACCACTGCTTTTCGTTGCTGGTCATTTAACCCGGCTAACAAACCCTCGGCTGACGGCTGGCTCAGTTTTTCAGCGAACCCCCACAGGTCGCCAGCGTCTGCCTGGCTGCCGTTTGCCCACGGATCACCCCAGGCATCGCTCCCCGCATCGCTCCATGCATCGTTCCCGTTCGGCTCATCGTCGCCTGGCCAGGGCACGGAGTCGTCCCAGCTTGGAGCCACCACCGGCAACTGGGCAGCCTTGCCCGCCGCGACCGCCCCGATCTGCGGCAGATTATCCAGAATAGACCCCATCGCACCAGCCCCCGATAAACTAACGGGGAGGCCTTAAAGGCTGAGGTTTTCTTTTACAATGTTGGCCAGGGAGGCCGCTACGCCATCGGCTTGTTCTTGAGTTTCGGCCTCAACCATCACGCGGATTAGCGGTTCGGTGCCAGAAGCCCGGAGCAGCACCCGGCCAGTATCGCCCAGCAACGACTCGGCAGCTTTGATTGCAGCTTGCACCTTTTCATTGTCCGCCACGGCATTTTTGTCAACATCTTTCACATTGACCAATGTCTGCGGTAGCTTGGGGATGGTGGCGGCCAACTCGGACAATTTCTTGCCTGACTTCTTGACCTCATTAGCCAAGTGCAGAGCGGTCAAAACCCCGTCGCCGGTAGTGGCAAATTCAGTGAAAATGATGTGGCCAGATTGCTCGCCCCCGATACCGTGGCCGTGCGCTCGCATCTCCTCCAAGACGTAACGGTCGCCCACGCCGGTTTGCACAGTTTCGATACCAGCATCCCGCATAGCCAAAATTAGGCCGAGATTGCTCATTACCGTAATGACCAGGGTGTCATTGGGCAGGCGGCCTTCCGCTTTCATAGCTTTGGCCAAGATGCCCAGGATTATGTCACCATCTACCAGGTTGCCGTTGTGGTCAACTGCTAGACAGCGGTCTGCATCGCCATCGAACGCGACCCCAAAGTCTGCATCCGCTGCCTTAACCACAGCCTGCAATTGCTCGGGATGGGTGGAACCGGCCTTTTCGTTGATATTGCGACCATCAGGCGATGCGTTCATCACTACCACGTCGGCTCCGGCTCGACGCAGCGCGGCCGGTCCGGTTTCCGAGGCTGCTCCGTTGGCAGCATCTACTGCGATCCGCAACCCGGCCAGAGGTTTATGGTCAAAAGTTGTTCCGATTGAGCGAATCAGGTGCTTGATGTAACTCTCCAAAGCCGCACCGGTGTCAACCCGAATCCGCCCCACGTCAGCGCCGACCGGGCGCTCCCATTGTTCATCCAACCGGGCTTCAATGGCATCCTCAACCGTGTCTTCCAGCTTGTAACCACCAGCCTGAAAAAACTTGATGCCGTTATCGGGCATCGGATTGTGCGAAGCCGAAATCATCACGCCTAAGTCAGCTTTTAGCTCATTGGTTAAGTAGGCCAGTGCCGGGGTCGGGATAACCTCTAGGTCAATCACGTCAACGCCCGATGAAGCAAGGCCCGCCGCCACTGCAGCACCCAAGAATTCACCACTAGCCCGCGGATCACGGGCCAAAACTGCCCGAGCTCGGCGACCCGAAAACTCTGCGGTCAGCTCCTTCGCTGCTGCTGAACCTAAACGCAGTGCCAAATCTGCGGTTAGGTCGCGATTTGCGAGTCCGCGAACACCATCGGTACCAAAGAGCCGTGCCATGCGTTGAATCGTAATAGACCCCAAAGACAAAACAACCCCGCTGGTACAAAACCAGCGGGGTCGAAATGTAAACAATTAACGCTTTGAATACTGGGGAGCTTTACGAGCCTTCTTCAAGCCCGCCTTCTTCCGCTCCACAACACGGTCATCGCGAGTCAAGAAACCAGCCTTTTTCAAGGAAGGCCGGTTGTGCTCACGGTCAATCTGGTTCAAAGCGCGAGCGATACCGAGCCGCAAAGCGCCAGCTTGACCGGAAGGGCCACCGCCAACGATGCGAGCCACAACATCGAACCGGCCTTCAACCTCAACGGTCTTTAAGGGGCTGTTCACGAGTTGCTGGTGAACCTTGTTCGGGAAGTAATCGTCCAACGTGCGACCGTTGATTTTCCACTGGCCAGTGCCGGGGACCAAACGAACGCGAGCCACAGCCTCTTTACGACGGCCCAGGCCGTTGCCCGGAGCGGTCAAAGATTGACCTTGGTTCTTGATTACATTCACCGATTCGGTGGTGTAGGAACTGGGGGTTTCTTCATCCAGTTCGATGTCATCGACCTCGGGGGCCGTAATGGTATCTGCCATTATGTTTCCTTAAATTCTTTGCTGCCCTAAGGTTTCGCCATCGTGCATAGAAAAAATTGCACGACTATTCAACCGGTGGGCTAATAAGCGATTAGCGGGGTTGTTGCGAAACTTGGTTGAGCTCATACGGCACTGGCTTTTGCGCAGTGTGCGGATGATTGGGGCCAGCATAGACCTTGAGGTGCTTTAGCTGCTCGCGACCCAACGTGGTCTTAGGGAGCATGCCGCGCACGGCCTTCTCCACAACCAGCTCGGGCTTAGTGTCCATCAGCTTGCCGTAAGCGGTAGCCCGCAAACCACCGGGGAAACCGGAGTGATTGTAAGCAATTTTGTTCTCGCGCTTGTTGCCGGAAAGGGCAACTTTGTCAGCGTTAATCACGATAACGAAATCGCCACCATCGGCATTGGGAGCATAGGTAGCTTTGTTTTTGCCACGCAAAATGGTGGCAATTTGGGTCGCCAAGCGGCCCAGCACTACATCAGTAGCATCGATGACATACCAGTTCTTCTGGATATCACCAGGTTTAGGGGCGAATGTACGCACGTCAAACCCATCCTAGGTTGGTTCTCGGCTCGTTTGAAGCGATGAGCCGAACAATAGTTTCGGTAGTTGCGCGCGGGAGGTCAGCCAAAACGTGGGAACATCTCTTCAGGGGCGACCTACACACAACTTAAGTCCACATCATAACGGCATCGGGCCAGGTAGGTCAAAAAACGATAGCAATCAAGGGCCTAATTGCGCCGTCTGGTGAGCGCAATCACAAAAGTTGCAATTTGGCATCGGCTAAACAACACACTAGTTCACATCGTTACGAATTCTTTATCCGAGCGCAGAATGAAAAGAACTGTCAGCCGAGAGCTACGGCTTGTCGGCGTAGTCCAGACTTTGGGGGCGAAAGAATATGAGTACCGAGACGCAGCCGCAGATCGTCATTATTCGTAAAAAGTCCCGCAGAAAGTTCGCGCTTCCCTGGCTGGCCGGGGCTCTAGGGCTGGCCCTACTCGCCTCTGGTGGCACTTATGCCCTGTGGCGGGGCAGCTCTATTTTCGGTGGTGGGCAAGTTACGGCTGGTGATTTGGATTTATCGCCTTGCACCAAGCTGGATTGGTACGATATCAGCCCAGATCGAACCGACATCGGCACCGGGGGCGTGGATAGCGCGTACCCGATATTATCGGATAAGTACGATGGCATCATAGATTTTTCGCAGTTCCGGCCAGTTTCTGACCTGACTTACACCCGCGCTTTCTTGCGTTCGCGAGTTCTCGCAGTTAATCCAGCCGCAAACTGGGGGGGGGCTACGCCTGCTGAATATCCGCTGGAATATGTCAATTACATGGACGTTAAAGCTCACGTTATCAATGACATTTCTACTTGGCGGATGGTGCCCGGTGACACCGTTCTAGCGGTCTGCTCCGACATGATCGTCACCCTTGAAGGCGATAACTTAGTGGCTGAACTGGCATTGGTTAACTCAGCCGGAGAACTCATCAATACTACTTATAATGGGGTCGCGGTTTGGCCGATCATGTTCGTGCCCGATGAGACCGGCGATCCGCGCGGTTACAATCCAACCCCTGGTGGCCCAATCGCGCGATTCAGTGCGCCGCGCGGAGGGCAAGCATCTGGATCGTCCTCGCAAGACCTCAGTTCGACGCCGAATGTGGTGGAACTGGCTGCGGCGCACGATGGCGGCGCTGATGGGCGCCACGGCGGCGCCGGTTCAGGCTACGAGGATTTGCGCACCGCTACGGTCTCCGATGGCCGAGACTCGTTGGGCCAAACTCGGGCGGCGGTGGTTTTCTTGATTCACTTCCTCGACGATGGGTTGCCTGGGCTACTCGCGGGCGGCAACTGCTACGCTGACGGCGACTCCGGCCACACCACGCCTTTGGCCGCGCCCTATAACACTGCTTTAGGATGTATGAACAAGAAGGGATATACCTGGGTGCCCGACGGCTCCACAGTCGCAGTGCCTTACACCGACAAAGGTAACGGTGACATTGGGGTTTCCAACTCGCGGTACCTAGCCACAAGAGCTTTGAACGACCTCATTAATGGCACATTTGTGTTGAACCAGATCCGCGAGCCCGGTATCGGCACTTATGCCGGCCTTGGTGGTGGCGGAATTCCTCCGGTTCTACTGGGGCCAAGTGACAAGATAAGTGCTAGCTCTTGCTCCGGCAGCCCGTTGGTTTGCGATTTCACGCCAGGAAAATTCAATGGCGCTACACCAGCAGATATCACTCAGTTGCAAGCCTGGTTCCCAAAAATTTGTTTCACCGGTTCATATGAAAGCACTGTTCATGCGTGTGGCCCAACCGCTGGTGCCTGGGCATCGAAGGATTACGTTAAATTAGATAATAGCACCTGCTGGTACTGGGATGGCAATGACTGGGAAGTTAATACCCCCTGCGGCTCGGCTCATTAATCGCTCCGCTGTGCGATGGGTAACTTAGGGTTGTTATCGGGGCGCGCAGTTGTGGCATCGGGGGTAGGTTAGAGCCTATGTACGATGACGACGATCCCGTCACCAATGAAGACCAGTTCGACGATGCCGACGAGTCTCCATCGAACCAACCCAATAACCTGGACATGCTGATCACGGATGCCGACGATCCAGAGGATTGGCTGGACACGGGTTGGTCTCCCCCGGATCGTGAACCCAACAACTATGGCGCCTTGGCCTCGGATGATGCGCGCGGTGAAACGTTGGATGACTACTTGGCCGCTGAGGAGCCGGAAGTTTGGGACGCTGACTTTGAAGTAACAAATGAGCGCCGGGCCGGTCGGCTAGTTGCTCCTGATGGTGGAGATTTCTTGGCCGAAGACGGCATCGAGGATGGGCCCAACCGGGTCACCGATGCCGTAGCAATTGATGTTGGCATTGACGGTGCTGCGGCTAGCGCCGAAGAGGCCGCCGTCCACATTACCGAAGCCCCCTGAGCACGTTATGCGGGCGCTCTGCTGCGTTGCTTCCTTCGCTCATGGGCCCTCCTGTCCACTCCGCTCCGTCGCGCCTTGCATACCACCTGCCTAACCCACTCAGACCCATTTGATGAAGCGGACAGTTTCGGCGGAGCAGTACTTCACTTCTGGCTGCGTGGTGACTCAGTGTTTGGAGTTGTTAGCACGCCACTATTCACTGAATGAATTTGGGTTAATTGTTGAGCCGTGCGCTGGGGCGGGTGCCTTTTTGTCGCAGTTGCCGACTGATACACGCGTGGGCTTCGACATCTTGCCGCTGCACGATGAGGTAATCGTGCAAGATTTTTTAACCTGGAATCCGCCAGCAACATCGGGCAAAATTTTAACCATTGGTAACCCACCATTTGGGCGCCGGGCAAAGTTGGCGGTTCAGTTTATTGAAAAAGCAGCAACTTTTAGCGATGTTTTTGCGTTTATCTTGCCGCGTAGTTTTAATAAATACATTTTCCAGAATCGCGTACCGGCCCAATTCCATTTAGTTGGCAGTTTAGAAGTTGACGAGTTTGAAACCCCCGATGGCGAACCGCTTACCGTAAAATCCGTATTCCAAATATGGGAAAAGCGTGAACACTCGCGGCCCCTGGTAATGCCTCAGCGTAACCATCCTGATTTCGAAATGCGGCACGCTCATTTATCCAGGGTTACCCCGGTTGAACTAGCACTGCTGCATCGTGAATACGACTTTGCCATCCCACAGGTGGGTAAACAATTCAAGCCCCGCGATGCTGCAACCATAACTAAAGGTAGTTACTGGTTTATCAAGCCCTACCAGTCCAGCGTGCGTAAAACTTTCGAAAAACTAGATTTTTCATTCTTGGATAACATGAACACTAACTTAAAGAGCCTATCAAAGGCCGATATAATTACGGCCTACCAGCTTATAGCTCAGAGATAGCAGCCGCAGCGATATCAAAATCACCAAATCCACTATTTTGGGCCGTAGTTAATGTCTCAATTAGGCCCGCGACCGCAGGCAACTCCCTTGCGGCATCATCGTTATGAACGGCTGCGAGCATTAACTTCGCATCTTTGGTTAACAAATCAACGGAGAACTGCGTATTTGTGAAAGTCTGGTCCAGAATCATCTGACCTTTCATATCGGCGATAAAACCCAAACCTGTATTCTTTAGCATTGCTAAAATGCTAGCGGCATCCACTCCTAGGGCTTTCCCAAACCGTAGCGCCTCGACTAGACCTTCCAGCGCAGTGCCCAATGCCAAATTGGCCACCAGTTTGCCAATGGCAGCCGCGCGCTGGGTCGGCAACTGCACTAGCCGATCCGGGTCGGCCCATAACGCAGCAAAAGGCTTGACTGCGGCTACATCAGCCGCCGCTCCCCCGAGATAAACCCCCAGCTCGCGCGCCCGAGCCGGCGCTAACGACCCAACTACCGGGCCGTGGACGTATCGAACTCCTCGCTGACTGGCCCAGCTCGCATATTTGTCCGCATCGTCCGGTCCCACGGTGGTGATGTCCAGCCAGAGGGCGCCCGGCAGCAGCAAATCGTTATCCAACACCACTTCTTGCACAGTGTCTGGGCCGAACAAGCAGGTGACCACTAAATCTTGACCCGTTACAGCTTGCTGCAGAGAAACGGTTTGCCTAGCGCCAAGTTCAACTAATTGTACTGCGGCTGCTGACGTGCGGTTCCACACCGTCAACTCATGCCCGGCCTGCCAGCAAATGTTTACCGAGCTCGATTCCCATCCGGCCAGTCCCGACCAGAGCCACCTTTGCCATGCCAGAACCTCCCTATTAAGTACTGAGCGGGCGACGGGAATCGAACCCGCGTAATCAGTTTGGAAGTCTAATTACTCCGATAATTTAACGCCTGCGGCAATTCAAGCAATCCGTGATAAGATGGCCGTCTGACCTGCATCAAGAACGCATTTCCAGCGGTGGCAGGTTGGACAAACTTGGACTACGTTAGACAAACCTAACAGCACGAATAACAGCACGTGCTACTAAGCCACGCCGAAAGGATATGAACGATGCCAGCACGCAAAGAACACGACGCGCGCGGCCACCTCATGCCCACCACACGCCGAGGTTTCGGGCATGTGCGCCAGTTACCTTCCGGCAAATGGCAAGCGAGCTATAAAGGCCCGGATGGCAACCGCTACAAAGGCGAAAAAACCTTCAGTTCAAAAGTTTCCGCCAACGGCTGGCTAGCCACCATCGAAAACGACATTGAGCGCGAAACGTGGAGGCCTCCTCACGTACTTAACGCCGAACTGCTAAGACCGTACGCACTCAAATGGCTAGAGGCCCGCCGCAACCGCAAAGGTAAACCGTTAGCCCCGGCCACTAGGGCGCTCTACCTCGACCAAATCGAACGCGGCATGGCCGACCTGCACAGCACCCGCCTCACCCAAATCACCACCGCCGTAGTCCGTGAGTGGCACAATGGCAGGGTTAAAGTCGGCGCCAGCCAAGCCGGGCATGAAGCAGCGCTGCTCCGCGCCATTCTCAACACCGCCGTAGCCGATGAAATCCTGATGAAAAACCCGGTTCGTGCTGAGTTCTGCAACACCAAAACGGGGCGCAAAATCAGACCGCCATCTGATGCTGAGTTGGCGTTGCTAATCGAGGCTATTAAACCGAAATTCAAAGCCGCCATCGTACTCGCCGCATTTGGTGGGCCACGTAAAGGCGAATGGCTCGGCCTCAAACGCAAAGAACTCCCCCTAGTAGGCGACAGGTACGTCATCGACATCGACGGCCAAACCCAATACCTGCCCGGCCAAGGCTGGAACGAGCGAGAAACCAAATCCGAAGACGGCGTGCGCCGCAACGCACTCCCCGCTTGGGCCACCCCAATCATCACCGACCACCTGCGCGAATTTGTTGGCACTAGCCCCGACGATTACCTATTCCCACCCAACAAGCCCGGCGCCATGGTGTTAGGTGAATGGGAGCGGGCCTGGAAAGCAGCCCGCAAAAAAGTCGGCGTTGCCCCAGACGAGCGCGGCTACACCGTCCGCCTCCACGACCTGCGCCACTACTACGGCACCAAACTGGCCGATGCCGGTGTGGGCCTAAAACAAATCCAAGCCGCTGGCGGCTGGGGCACCCCATCTGCCGCACTGAAATACCTCCACTCGGTACGGGGCGCCGATGCCGAAATGGCTGACCTCCTAGCCCAACCAACCGCTTAAAACAATGCGGCCCCACCTAATTGGTGGGGCCGATATTTTCGCGCTCCTAGCGCTCACTCAGCATCAAGCCACGCTTCAAAGGCCACCGGGTTAATCCTGATGTGGCGCACCTCGCGCAACGTACCGGGTTTACGCTTACCGAGCCGCCGGTAAGGCAACTCACCCTTAGCAATAGCCCGGCGGATCGTCTTCTCATCGCACCCAGCCCGCTCCGCCGCCTCGGAGACCTTCAACGGTTTAGTCGCCACGGCTCCACCTCACTAACGCCGCATAACCGTGATACCCCACCAGCACGCCCAGCACCGTCGAAACCACCAGGGCCAGGTTGGCAATCATGCCGCCACCGCCGCCAGATGCGGCTGCTCCTGCTCGATGCCCTGCTGAAGGTAGCTAATGAACGCTCGCACCAGCACCTCGATTTCAGATGCGCCCAAACCCCGGCCCTCAACTATGCAACCAACACAGCCATCAGGCTCAGGCTGGCAGGTGTGGAGCCACTCGATGAGTTGGTCGAAGTCCGGGGCCGCATCAAGCGCAGCCGTGGCGTAATGGACGGGCCGCTGCGAGTTTTCGGCGTGCTTGCCGAACTGCCTCATCATCTCGGCCTTAACGCCCTGGGTGGCGCGCTCTAATGGTGTCATCGCCCAACACCCCCAACTACATCGATGCCAGCACGGGTAGGCGCGGTAACGTCCAACGGCTCGCCCCACAAATCCAACTCAGGCTCGGCATCATCGAGCAGATTGAACCGGATCGCAGCAAACATCGCCCCAGCACCCACGCCACCGAGGAACACGCCCCACAATGAGAGGTTCCCCGAATCGGTGCTACCAGTAGCAGCCACAAACCCAATCACGCCCAACACGATCGCCAGGTAACCCAGCATTTTCCTAACCCGAATTCTCTTCTGCAATGACTGGCTGCACCGGCTCACTCGCCATCACCACCAGCAGCGGTATCGGTATTATTCTTGCCTGCCGCCTTCTTAAGGCCGTCAACTAGATAATGCGCCGAAAGGCCAATCATCACTTTAGATAGGTGGGCCACAGTCGCGTCGAGTGTTTCAACGGCACGGTGCAGGTACTTAATGCGCTCCGCTGGCTGCTCAGGTATAACCAATTCAGCAGCCAGGCCGTTCTCGGAACCCAGGATCACTACTATACGAACGTCGCCGAGCATGGGGTAATGCTCGCTTAAAAACTTGGCCACCTCGGCATCATTAGCCCGGCGCTCTGGTGTGGATTCTGAACTCAAATCCTGCACATTAATCATGGTTATGCCTCCTCGGGGTTTGTTAGTAGTTCGTTGAGGCGGGCCTTCCAGCCCGTCGATGCTGCTGCGATAAAGTTGGGAACCAATTTCCCAGCGCCCAGTTCGTAGTAGATAGCCGAGGCATTAACCACCAGGGCCATCGCAAAGTTCAATTCCTCAACCGTGGCAGCCTGGGATATCCGCTTCAGGTCAAATGGAATCTCCGAATGCTGCACAATGGCCAACTCGGTCGGCGTGTACTTCCGCCCGCTCATTTTGCGGTATCGGGTTCTACTAGGTAGGCGATAATCGCATCAGCGGCATCGAGAAAGTTAATTTCTTGCATCTCAAGTTCTTGGGTGTACTGATCCAGGGCATCGGCGATCTGGTCACGATCAACGTGGAGGGTGTACTTCTCGCTCATTTTGTGGCCTGCCTTTGGTGTAGCTCGGCGAACATCGCAGAAGCGGTGGTTGGAGTGGTGGGGCAGCAACCATGAACCTCTTGATGCGCCCAGGCGGCTGCATTACCAGCCACCACGCCACCAAAATTGCAGGCAGCCAAGAAAACCGGATAAACGACGGTGCAGTCTTTCACTTCGCAACCTCGACAGGTTCTTGCGATGTAGCGATTGACGATAAGGAGGCAGCCTGGCGAGCTGCTAACTTGGATGCGATTCGCATTATGTCCGCACTCAAAGCCGGGTTCTTAGGAGACGGTTGCTTGGAGATCGCGTTTATATCGATGGCAAGCCGTTGGTGTGTTTCACTAACATCTTTTCCCATAGCGCTAAGTTACCAAGAACTAAGTTAGCGTGTCAAGCTGTATTTGTTGGCGTGTTACGCTAACCTTAGCTGCATGACCGAAATCTACGATCTCCGACCTTGGCTCACCTCGGTTACAAGTGACAGCATCCCCGTGGTGGCTGCTCGCCTCGGAGTCACACATGGCAATCTTTACAAGCAGCTAAAGGGCGAGGCCCCGATTCCTCCGATAACGGTGGTACGCATCGCTAGGTCTTATGACCAGAATCCAATTCCTGGCTTAGTTGCTTGCGGGTTACTAGATTCCAAAGAGGTAGAAGAAATCAGCGACGTCAGGAAGGCCACCGACCGAATTCTCGTGCATGAAATCGAGTACCGGCTCGGGTTGCGTGAATCACGCTAATTTAGCAACGAACAGCGATGGCCTCACCTTTTTGGTGGGGCCATCGTTGTGTGTGCGCCAGGTGGGCCAGGGCGCTCGGGTACTACTTTAATTTTGTATTGCGGTACTCATTCGGCGCCCACCTGGGGTATAGTGACTTGTCTCACTACTAGGTTTGGGCTGTGTCAAGTAAGGAGGGCAATGGTGACTACGATCAACCCATCATATCCGACAGCATCCAGCTTGAGCCGGTCAGCACGGGCGTTGGCTCAGGGAGCTTATCTGGGAGTGACGGGCGACCCCACTCGGATCAGAGAGATCCGCAGGCGGTTGGAGCGGTCCATGAGGGCGTCGTCGAGGCAGAGCCAATCCTTGTTGCAGAACCAGTCGACCCGAATCAGCTCGGAGCGCTCCAACTAACTTCGACCCAGTTAACCCTTGGCCCAATCCCGGCGCCGTGGGTGCTACGGGATTACGACGCTTTGGTGCCTGGTACCGCTGCCAAAATTATCGACGCGCACTTGCATGGCGAAAGAGTCCAGGCTGACGCCTTGGACCGTTCGGTGAAGGCCGACTCCAATTCGATGATGATTGGTGCCATTGCAGCGCCAGCTATCGCCTTGACCGGGCTGGTTTCGGGAGTGGCTTTGATTATCGCTGGGCATCCGATTTATTCGATTGCAGCGATCATCCCGGCAATTCTCGCTGGCGGTGCTCAAGTAATCGCCGCATCTCGCAAAACGAAGGATTAGGTTGGCACCGTTCCGCCATCGGTGGCTAACGCTTACCGCGAGGCTTTTGCCGCCATCGGCTAAGCACTGACCAATTCTCGCCCGTGAGAGAATACGTACTCGGTCACGGCATCACGGAGTAGGTCAGAGCGGTCGCGGCCCTGTTTTTGAGCCAGGCTTTTCGCCGCGCTGTAAACGGTTTTGGGTGCCCGGAATGAGATAATCACGGTTTCATCATCCGGGTTAACGCGGGGACGCCCAGCCTTGCGGTATGCCGCCCGGCCTTCCTCTACGAACTGCTCTAGTTGCTCGCCGGTGAAGTGATCGGGTTCCGTTGGGAAATCGGCGGCAGTCATCGTCGCTAAAGCGGCTCGCGCTTGCTCTGGTGTCATTCTTGCTGCCATTGCTCTAGCCCTTCTTGTTATCGTGCCGGTATTCGGTTGGCATTGAGTGAACCACTTTTTCGTTGGGTGCTTGCCCAGTGGTGCCAACCTCTATTTCGATGCCTCGGTCGTCGATGCCTTCGTACCAGGTGCCCGGTTCGCCCCAGTTGGTGGTAAATGGCTCACCTTGGTTGGTCATAATTACGTACCACGAAGAGTTGCGCGGAACCTTCCACTTATCCGCCGATCTTGAGTATGTAACAACCACAAAAATAGTGTAATACGAAATACCCCGCCGAGCAAGGGGCGGGTGGGGGAATTACAGGTTTTTTGGATTTTGGTTTAACCAAATCCGAAGACGGCGTGCGCCGCAACGCACTCCCCGCTTGGGCCACCCCAATCATCACTGACCACCTGCGCGAATTTGTTGGCCCTGGCCCCGACGACCTCGGCGTATTGGGCCTGGGCCGCTTCGAGCGCCCTACAGCAGAGTTATGGCACAGCATCCCGCTAGCCATGCCCGATTGCGCCATCTAGTCGCGTTGCCTAGACATTACGCTAAATCTTGCGTAGCATTTAGCGTATGAGGATCGCTGTACCTGACATTCGCCCAGTTAGCCAAGTAGGCCGCAACTTTGGCGCTGTAACCGCTGAAGTTGAAGAGGGCCGCTCGATCCTTGTGGTCAAAAACAATCGCCCAGTCGCGGCTGTAGTGCCACCTGAAACCATCGAGCGCCTTGATGAAATTAGCGAACGCGAAGAAGATATTGCCCTTTTAGTGCTGTCAATTATCCGCATGACCACAAATCAAGGCATACTCCACGACCTTGACGATGTCGCTGCTGAATTTGGCGTCGATATCGCCGAGTTGCGAGCAGAAATCGCGGAAGAAGAAGCTGCCGAGTAATGTCAAACGTCAAGTTAATCGACGAGGCGAAAGAAGACCTAAAAGACCTCGATGGAGCGGCTAGAAAGCTTATTCTTAAAGCGTTGGTGAAGTTGGAGACGGAACCGGAAAAACGAGGCGAAAATCTTGGTAACAAGACCGCCATCGGAAACTTGACTGGGCTTAGAAAACTCGTTGTAGGCGACCGCACCTACCGCATTGTTTACGACGTGCGCGACGACGGCACCATCGTTGTTGTGTGGGTAATCGGAAATCGAGTAGATAGCGAGGCGTACGCACTAGCAAAAGCCAGACTTGATCTCTACTCTACGGATTACAACAAAAAGGCTGTGCTCCAAAGTCTTTTAGATCAAGTCCGAATACTCAATCATTCCACGGCAGGTTGGCTAGACAAATGAACAAATACACCGTGAAAGTCACCCGCGATGGCAAATGGTGGGTTGGCGTAGTTGAAGGGCTGCGAGGTGCCGCAACCGAGGTGGCACGCTTGGCTGATCTGGAGATTGAGGTTCGGGATTTATTGGCCGGGTTACTCGATCAAGACGATGATGATTTTGATCTCGATTGGGACATGTCCGCCATACTCGGTAGCGAAGGTCAAGCGGTTTGGGAAGCTTACCGTGCCGAGCGCGACGCGTTGACAGCACAAAAGACCCGCTTCGAAGAGGAACGCTTAGCTACCCTGCGGCTGCTCAATAATGCCGGTGTTTCAGCCCGCGATTCAGCCGCGCTAGTCGGACTATCCCACCAAAGAGTTGCACAGTTACTCACCGCATGATTGGCAGCAAGTCCTACGGCCTCAACTTTTTGGTGGGGCCATAGTTGTGTGTGCGCCAGGTGGGCCAGGGCGCGGGTGTCAAGCAACTCTTGACAGCGGTTAAGTGTCAAGGTAGTCTTTACGCATGGAGATTACGCCGTCGGCCCGCAAGCACGGGTACGGCGACGCCGAGGTTATCCATTGGGACGATGACGAATTGACGGGCCTCGGCACCATTAGCCCGGCCACTCATAAGGCCCGTGATGCCCGGCACTTCCGCGCCATCATTGCCGCACGTAAGAACCTGGCTCACGCGAACGCTGAGCTTGAGGCTGCGGTGGCTGCTGCGCGCGCTGCTGGTGACTCCTGGACTGTAATTGGTGCGGCTTTGGAAACCTCGCGCCAAGCCGCTTTCCAGCGTTTTGGCACAAAGGGGTAACCCGATTTTTGGCACCTAGTACAACGAGTTGAACGGTAACGCGCTGCTGCGGGTTACTGGCGTAGTGCCGCCTTCGGTGGCTAACGCCTACCGCGAGGCTTTTGCCAGCATTGGCTAAGCGCTGACCAATTCGCGGTCGCGGTGATGGCCAACGTGAGCGACAGTCACTTCATCAGCATTTATCCGGTTCAGTGGTTCGGCTCGAAGGCGGAGGCCGAGGGCATTCTTTGCTAATGTCGCTTGCTTGGGTGGACTTAAAGTCAAATTGCGGCGCCAAATGATAGGTGATTGTCGTTTTATTCGCTTTTGCCTGGAAATAGGTATCTAGCGACGATGAACGCTAGGCCTACTACCTGCGCGACAACTGAGACGTAGAAAGCCGACATTACCACGGCGTCAACCCGACCCCAGTGTCCTACAAGGTAGGCAATCATAATTCCGATTGAGGATAGAACCATAATGCCCAGAGCCACGACGGAGTACCAGTAAAACTGCAACCGCATCTTGTGTGCTTGCCGGTGATCTTCGATGTTAAGGCGGGATTCTTCTGCCTGGTGCTTGAGCATATCCAGTTGGTGCCTAGATCGCTGTTCAGCTAAGTCACTGACAGGCTCATCTGGTTCAATTAGGCTTGCCGCGACACTCGTTAAGGGGATGTCTTGTTGGATTTCGGCTAGGGGCAAGTCGGTTTCTACGTCGTCGTCAACCATTAGTCCCTAGTCCAAGCCGAGCACGGCGAGTCCTAACTGCCGCCGGTGATACCGCGAACTCAGCGGCTACTGCATAATCGGAACCGTAGGTTCTTACGCTTTCCATAAACTCGGCTGGTGGCATCAACAAATTTGCTGCGAACTCATTAGCGTAAATCTCGTGTGCATCGTAGGACTTTTGGTCAGTACGCAAGTCAACGAATGAATATTCTGCATCATTCCGCTTCGAGCGATCAACGTAATGACCCAGCTCGTGAGCACAGGTAAAGGCTTTGCGCTCATAGCTATTTGAGCGTTCGACAAGGATTGTGGTGCGGTTCCCATCGGCCACAATCGCACCTGACACGCCAGGTTTTAGCGATGTAACTTGCAGGTCGAGGTCGAGCGATTCCGCAATTTTGAACGGGTCAACCGGAATCGTGCCATTCCAGTTTTCGCGAAGGAACTCGGCGGCGTCTTGCCTTGCTTGCTCTCGTACTGTGACCATCGCCACCCTCCTTCCGCGGTGAGAGTAGATTAACTCAAATGTTACTGCTTCGCCCTGCGCCGTCATGCGTGTTGGCGTTCTAGAATCGCACCCATGACTGGGCATCAAAATACCCCCATCCGGTGGCCCGGTGGGGGTATCTGGTCCAGGTTAGGCGGCAATCGGTTCAAACTTCAGCTCACCTTGGCCTAGCTTCTCAGCTAGCGGGTGACTTTTTGTACGAACTTCTTCGCGGCTAGGCTAGCGGTACACGCTGCGCTTTTGATGGTGTAAACTTGTTTACATGAAAACCAAGACCGACGTTCTAGCCTTTCGGCTGGATGAAAACCTGAGCGACCGCCTAACCGCGCTCTCAAAGGCCACCAACAGGTCAAAATCTTTTTACGCAGTTGAAGCCTTGGAGCAACACATCGACGATTTAGAAGACTACTACCTGGCCCTAGACGTTAAAAAGCGGATAGACGATGGCACCGAAGGCTATGAAGATTGGGATGCGCTATGCGCCGAAATCGAGGCCAAAGCGCTGGTCGCCGCGTGACCAAAATTAAGCCTAAAATCGCTTTCCGCCCGGTGGGCATGATGTAGAGCTATGGACAATAACCAGCCCGCTCCGCCGCCGGAATGGCGCATCGTGCCCTCAACCGAGTTCGCTAGGCAGTTGCGAAAACTCGATCCGCAAATTGCCCGCCTAATAACCAAATTCCTCAACGAGGAAGCGGTGAAAAATCCCAAAGGTCGCGGCGAAGCGCTACGAAAAGAACTATCCGACTTTTGGAAATACCGCATTGGCGACTACCGGGTTATCTGCGAAATCCAAGACACCAAATTGATAATCCTGGCACTACGGGTCGGCCACCGCTCCACGGTTTACGAAAAGCCACTACAAAAACCAGACCCCGAACTCAGCTAAAACACCGAAGGCCCCTCTCGCGGGGCCTTTTGTTTTTGTGGGGGAATTACAGGTTTTTTAGATTTTGGTTTAACTAATTCCGCGACACGCTAACAACTTAGCGTGATATGCGAATGGCGTTCTGGTAGAACTTGGTTCCATGCAGCAAATTGTTAGCCCGCCAGGCGAATCGTTGCCGACTTGGTTGCTGCATCGTGCCCCCCCCTGTTGATTCTTGAGCTTGGTGGTGTGTGATGGCGGGTTTGGGTTTGGTTGCTGGTGGGTATTCGCCGGCGTTTGCGGCCTCGGGTTTGGCTGGTGGGCCTCGGGTTGGTCGGGTGCGGCGGGATCCGCAGTTGAGCTTGGTGGATGATGATTTTTCGCCGCCAACATCCGGGGCCCGGAGCGTTCCGCTGCTTGGGTTTGAGGTGCCTCGGGTTCGGGTTTCGTCAGGGTTTGGGCCGCTGGATTGCATTTGTCGGGGTTTGCGGCGGCATCGTCCGTTTTGCCGGTGTGAGTGCCACGTTGAGGTGTTGGCGGTGGCCGCGTGATGGGTTTGCAGGTAATTGCGATGGTGGCGCAGGTGGTGGCTCTGGTGTTCTTTATTAGGGCGATTCGCAAGCTCCATAGCGCTATTGAGATTTATCAAGATGCACTTCGGGTTGCAGTTCGGGAAGCAGCGGAACTCGCCAGTATTGAACCGGGGCGTAACCCCCGCCAGGTGGGGAACGGTGCCACATGGTCGTAACAGTTGCTCCACGGTTTAGCGGCTCAGCGTGGAATGCGATGGATTCGTTGTGCCGGAGTCTTTGTAGGAATATCTCATTGGTTGGTGAGCCGGTGGCGACCCCGAAGAAATCAAGCCCGTCCATTATTACGGGTGGGCCGACGTTGGTTACTTCGTATTCGTGCTCTCCGGTTTGCTTTATCTCCCATTGGCTGGTTCGCCAAACCTGTTTCTTAGCCTCTTTTATGGCGGTGGTGGCCCGGCATTCTGCGTGTATTGCAACTATCAACGCACCGAGGGCAATTAGTAGCGCGATCAATTCTCCGATGCCCATATTCGGAGTTTATCCCTCCCACCAGATTAGGAGTTGGTGATTATGTTGCCGGATTTGACGGCGGAGCAGCGGGCGGCCGCTTTGGCTAAGGCCGGTGAGGCGCGCAAGTGCCGGGCTGATGTTAAGGCCCGGTTGAAGCGGGGCGAGGTCACGCTGGCTACGGTTTTGGAGACCGGCGAGGTTTCATGTGGCATCGATGCGGGTTAAGGCGGCATTGGAGTCGATGCCGGGAATTGGCAAGGTGAGGGCACTGGCGATTATGGAAGAGGTTGGCATTGCTGCCACTCGGCGGATTAGTGGCCTTGGTGCTAATCAGAAGCGTGCCCTGCTAGCCCATTTTGACAGGTAGCGCGGGGTAATGGGTAAGAGGCGGATAAAGGTTACGCGGGTGCGGCATCGTAGGTTGGCGCCGCAGCGGGTTTGGTTGCCGACGCTGCTCGATGAGGCGTTTGTGGAGATGCTGGTTGCGCTCAACGTTGAGGCAGCCAACGTCAAGGCTTTAGTTAACTGCGCTCCGGCGCATTCGTCTGTGCAAGCCAGCAGCTTGCAGGTTAGGTGACGCGGCGGCCTGTTCC